>Ga0180895_1136_pt1 | contig 21910 bp, 19 predicted proteins | sample Deesub1362A_J573_FD_124280 | JGI IMG/M metagenome (GOLD analysis project Ga0180895, IMG submission 124280) | Nitrospirae bacterium JdFR-83
TTCATCCTTCCTAAATCTCCTGAGACTATAGAGCATCTTTGCAAACCTCCTATAGCCTCGTATCCTACTAAATATCGGGTATGCTTTTGTATAATGATCCACTATCCCCTAATGTCGCATATGTCTCTTAACTTTTCCAGGGGGTTACTCATGTGCTTAGCACTATAAACACAAAACCTGCAAACATCAAAACACTACCAATCGCCCTCTCCCTTATCCTCTCCTCCTTAAACATGAGGTAGCCATAAAGTATGCTGAAGAAGAGAGACATCCTTTTTACCGAGATCATATAGGCAACATTTGCAAGGCTCATGGCAATCATATGAAATATAATCATGAGTGAATAGGTGACACCGATAGCGATAAGTGGAAAGACATCTCTTTTATTAAACAAGATCTTTTGGCTGTTCTTGCTTAAAGCAATCGGAGTAAACAAAACTGTCACAAGAATAAAATAAAAACTGCCAAAAAAGACAGGTGAAGAATGCTCTATAGCCATCTTCCCTAAGGAAGAAGTAAAGCTGAAGATAAAGGCAACAATAATCATCATCACCGAGCCTTTCTCCCTGAAAATAGCTCTTATAGGCTCAATAAGCGAACTCCAAACAGTATGAATATTGAGGATGTAACTTCCTACAGCAATGAGAAAGATACCTATCCCGCCCTGAAGGCTAACCCTTTCACCAAGTATCAGATAAGATACGATTATCAAAAATATAGGTGTAAGCGAAAGAAAAGGCATAGTGAGAGTCAAAGGAGAGGCCTTCAGGGCCTTTGTATAAAGGACTATGGCTGTAATCTCAAGTGGTAATGCTATAAGGGTTGCAAGCCAGAAGGTCCTGTCAAGTTGGGGTATCTCAATAAAAAACAGGCTTATAATAAGCAGAGGAAGGGCTAATACAAGCCTTATCCATGCTATGAAATACTCATCCCTTGAAGTTAATGCCTTCTTGGCTAGGGCATCGCTCGTAGCAAAGAAGAGGGCGGTAAGAAGGGCATAAATTATCCACACTGCCTACTTCTCACTTTTCTATACCATATTCCTTAATCTTCGTAAGCAGGGTCTTGTAGCTTACCTTGAGTAATTCAGCTGCCCTGCTCTTGTTCCCACCTGCATCATGCAGCGCCTTCTTGATCCTCCTTGACTCAGCGATTCTGAGTGCTGTCTTTGCCACCTCATCAAGCGTCCCATCAAGTGGAAAGTCCATCACAGACGGGCCTACAGGGGCAAGACTTATCTCCTTGGCGGTTATCATCTCTCCGTCACTGAGTATCATTGCCCTTTCGATAACATTCTCAAGTTCCCTCACGTTTCCCTTCCACTCATAATTCATAAGCGTCTTCATTGCATCCTCCATGATACCCTTCTTCTGCACATTCATTTCAGCATTGTACTTTGAGATAAAGTGTTCAACCAACATGGGTATATCTTCTCTCCTCTCCCTTAAGGGTGGAATTACTATAGGGAAAACGCTGAGGCGATAGTAAAGGTCTTCTCTCAGTGTATTCTTAGCAACTGCATCTTGTAAATTTTTATTACTTGCTGCAATTATCCTCACATCCACCTTTATCGGTTTTGTCCCCCCAACCCTCTCTATCTCGCCCTCCTGTAGTGTTCTCAGGAGCTTTGACTGCAGGGACATATCCATCTCGCCAATCTCGTCAAGAAAGACAGTGCCACTGCTTGCGAGCTCAAACTTGCCAAGTTTCCTCTCCTCTGCCCCTGTGAAGGCACCTTTTTCATGACCAAAGAGCTCTGATTCAAGCAATTCCCTTGGAATGGCAGCACAATTTATAGGTACAAATGGGTTGTCCTTTCGTGGACTCAGATAATGTATCGCCCTTGCAAAGAGTTCCTTCCCTGTGCCAGACTCTCCAAGAAGTAAGACTGTTGTCTTTGTAGGGGCCACCCTCTGTATATTTTCTGCCACCTCCAACATCTTTGGGCTCTTCCCTATAATCGTGGGCATACCGACTTTATCTGAGAATTTATCTCTTAAGAGGATATTTTCCGTAATAAGCCTTTGATTGCTGAGTGACCTTTTAATAAGTAATAGCAGATGGTCTAAGTCCAAAGGTTTTGTAATGAAGTCATAGGCACCAAGTTTCATAGCATTAACAGCGGTATCGATAGAGCCATATGCGGTCATGATTATAACAGGAATGAGCGGATTGTCTTCCTTTGAGGCCTTAAGCACCTCAAGGCCATCCTTCTTGGGTAGTTTAAGATCGGTAATAACAACGTCTACCTTAGACTCTTTTATCCTCTTGATCCCCTCTGAGCCGTCCTTCGCGACAATGACTTCATAGCCTTCAAGCTCAAGGGCATCCTTGAGCATCTGAGCCATAGAATCTTTGTCCTCTATTACGAGGATCTTTGACATTATGTGAGTTTTCTCCTCAATAATTCATTTACAGTCTTTGGATTTGCCTTACCTCTGGTCGCCTTCATTACCTGTCCAACAAAAAAACCCATTAATTTTTCTTCACCGGCCTTAAATCTCTCAACCTCTTTTGGATTACTCTTAAGCACCTCATCGATTATACTCTCTATCTCGCTCTCATCGGTTATCTGCAGAAGACCCTTCTCCTTCACGATAATCTTGGCATCCTTGCCACTCTTATACATCTCCTCAAAAACTGTCTTGGCAATCTTACCACTGATTGTACCCTCTTCAATAAGCCTTAACATACCGATAAGCTGTTCAGGCCTTAATACGCACTCCTCGATCAGGATGCCATCCCTGTTAAGTAATCTCATGAGTTCACCCATTATCCAGTTACTTACGAGCTTTGGATTACCGCCAAGCCTTACCGCCTCCTCGAACCATTCAGCCACTGACCTTTCCTCGGTTAGAAGGTTTGCATCATGTTCAGGTAAGTTATATTGCTCAATAAACCTCTCCCTCTTTGCATCTGGCAGTTCTGTAATCTGGGTCTTTATCTGCTGAAGCCATTGCCTGTCAATCTCAACAGGCATCAGGTCAGGCTCAGGAAAGTACCTGTAGTCATGAGCCTCCTCCTTTGAACGCATTGACTCAGTTATCCCCTTCTTTGCATCCCAAAGCCTTGTCTCCTGTATAATAGTCTCTCCTTCCTTGAGTAATCTGAGCTGGCGTTTAATCTCGTAATCAAGCGCCTTCTCGATAAATTTAAAAGAATTCATATTCTTTATCTCTGTCTTTACACCAAACTCCTCCTGACCCAGGAGCCTAACAGAAACATTGGCATCACATCTCAGTGAACCCTGTTCCATATTTCCGTCACATACCTCAAGATAGCGGAGGATCATCCTCAGCCTCCTCATAAACTCAGCCGCTTCCCTGGCACTACGGATGTCTGGCTCGGTAACAATCTCCATAAGAGGTACACCTGCCCTATTGAGGTCAACAAGGCTATATTCTCCTGTGCCCTCGTGTATATTCTTACCTGCATCCTCTTCAAGATGAATCCTCGTAAGTCTTATTCTCCTCTTTTGGCCATTTGAGCCTATCTCTATATACCCATCCCTGCATAAGGGGAGTTCATACTGGCTTATCTGATAACCCTTTGGAAGGTCAGGGTAAAAATAGTTCTTTCTTGCGAATCTGCTATAAGGAGCAATATCACAATTTAATGCAAGTCCTGTCTTAATCACATACTCGATAGCCTTCCTGTTAATAACAGGCAACACCCCTGGTAACCCCGTACATACAGGACATGTCTGGGTGTTAGGTTCGGAACCAAACCGTGTTGAACAGCCACAAAACATCTTTGACTCGGTGAGAAGCTGGGCATGTATCTCAAGACCAATTATTGCCTCATATTGCATAACACCCTTCCCTAACTACTATTGAATTATAAATTTGGCTTCCTTTTATGCCATTCTGTATCCTGTTCATAGGCATAGGCTAATCTTAATATTGTCTCTTCATCGAAGTGCTTTCCGATTATCTGTAAACCGATAGGGAGATTCCCACTGGAAAAACCGCATGGTATGGATATGCCAGGGACTCCTGCCAGATTTACAGGTATAGTGAAGATATCAGATAGATACATCTGGAGTGGATCAGTCGTTTTTTCTCCAGCCTTAAAGGCAGGCGTAGGAGATGTTGGGGTAACAATTACATCAACCTCCTTAAAGGCAATCTCAAAGTCCTGCCTTATCAAAGTTCTGACCTGCTGAGCCTTTTTATAATATGCCTCATAATACCCTGACGAAAGGGCATATGTTCCCAGTATTATCCTCCTCTTTACCTCTGCCCCGAAACCGTACTGTCTTGTATTCATATACATGTCAATCAGGTTTTCCCCATTTATACGCAAGCCGTACTTAACACCATCATACCTTGCAAGATTAGATGATGCCTCAGAGGTTGCAAGGATATAATAGGTTGCCACTGCGTAATCTGTATGGGGCAGTGATATCTCAATGGGTACTGCTCCAAGAGACTCAAGCCTCCTGATCGCCTCTCTCACCGCATCCTCAACCTCTTTATCCATCCCATCTATAAAATACTCCCTCGGGACACCCACCTTTACACCCTTTATATCCTTACCAAGTATTGAGGTGAAGTCTGGCACGGGGAGAGACACCGACGTAGAATCACTGGAGTCGTGGCCGCTTATGATATTTAACAAGATTGCTGAATCTTCAACGTTCTTTGTAATCGGTCCTATCTGATCCAGTGAGGACGCAAAGGCAATAAGGCCAAAGCGTGAGACCCTGCCATAAGTTGGTTTCAGTCCTACAACACCGCATAGCGAAGCAGGCTGTCTTATAGAGCCTCCTGTATCAGAACCCAGAGCAGCGATGCATTCATCAGCTGCAACCGCTGCAGCCGAACCACCACTTGAACCACCAGGAACTCGCTCAAGGTCCCAAGGATTACGGGTAATAAAAAATCCTGAATTTTCAGTGGATGAACCCATTGCAAACTCATCAAGATTGGTCTTACCAATAAGAATATAACCATGCTCTTTGAGACGCCTTGTTACCGTGCTTTCATAGGGAGGAATAAAATTTTTAAGTATCTTTGATGAACAGGTGGTTTTTATCCCCTCAGTACATATATTATCTTTTATTGCAATGGGTATACCAAGTAGCGTTTTGTCGGAGCCTTTTTTGACCCTATCTTCCACCTCTGCAGCCTTAGATAGTGCACCCTCTTTGTTAACGGCAACATATGCCCTTACTTTTTCCTCCACAGATTCGATCCTCTGCAATACAGCATTGGTAAGCTCAACAGGAGAGATTTTACCTTTATCAATAAGGTAACGAACCTCCTTAACACTCAGACTATAAAGCCCCACTTTACCTCCATCTTTATTGATGATGGACTGCGTTCAGAGGACATTTTACTACTTTATCCTCTTAACAGACAACAGTTAGAAGCCTTTCTAATTAAATCCTGCTAAGAACAACGAAAAAGATAAACCAGTAGATAATGACAAAAAGGGTGGGTAATAGCAATGAAAAATATCTTGGCTTTGCAGAGCCAATGAATCCGTCCATTCGAGTCAGACCTGATGAAGGATATTCAAGCATCTCCTTATTGTCAGGGCTCTCAAGGCGTCGGATATCAGGATCAAAGAAGACAGATTCATCTGTAAATATATATTCCCCAACCTTATTAATCATCCTCTCAAGTGATCTGGCCTGAAAATAACGCAACTTGAGCTTAAGCTGCGCCCTCATTGAGGATGCAATCCAGTAGGCATTGATAGACATACCAACTACTATACAGGAGAAGATGAGAGATAGGTCTATGTAGGTGAGGAAATAATCTTCCCTACGCATTATGGAGTAGATAAAGATAATGGTAAAAAGGAAGACCACTATATCCAAGGATAGATAGATCAACTCTGACCACTTCAGCCGATCCTCCATCCTGGTTATCGTTGACATTAAAGCAAGGTATTTTTTTGTAGAATCATTGTCAGGTTTTAATTCTCTCTTGTTTTGCATTTTCCCCTCACCCTTATTGTTTTAAGATTATATCTAATTAGCAAATATTACCTCCTCATAAACAGTCATGCCATTCTTCTCTTTTGCAACGATCTTTAACTGGTTAGTAGATGGCTGGGTCAAACTGATTGTACCTGGAGTTGGTGGGTCGTCTGAATTCCACAAGGGACGGTTAAACCATGGAGAAGTCTCCTTTAAGACACTGTTTCTAACCTCTCTATAAGCCTTAGCCACACCATATAAAAAAAGTTCACCATTTGTCATGTCAAGATCGTTGATCTCACCATCAAGGTTAGTGTCAAGTTCCCGCAGGTCCCTATTATGTGAGAATGAGGAATTAAGCCAGAGGTGCAAGTCAGCACTGGCACTGCTTGCAGTTCTGATAATATATGAGACCCTTGTCTTTTCTTTTGCACCAATATAGGCAACGAGAGCAACACCCGCAAGGATATTTATGATAACTGCAATAACTATAAGCTCTATAAGAGAAAAGCCTTTATTATTAAAGGCCAGTTGCATGACAATAAGTATATTAAATGTCATTCAAAAAGACAAATGTTTTTTATGGCTCTTTTTGGAGTGAAAAAAAGCACAAGGATTTAAAATTAGCATCGCTGTCATGCATACTTCACATAAGCGTATTAATGCAGCACATATTACGCAGTACAATTTCATAAATCCTTAACTATTTGAACGGATGCGTGCATATGTATTATATTACAAAAGGATATATGAATCACGGAGTAAAATAAGGGCGTGTGGCGGAATTGGCAGACGCGCCAGACTTAGGATCTGGTAGGGTAACCTGTGGAGGTTCGAGTCCTCTCACGCCCACCATAAGGCCATAAATTAGTGATTTGTATCACATATATCAAGTCCTCTAAATTTTACAATTTTAATTGTTTTAAATCTTGAGAGTCTGTAAGAGATTACATTTTATTGACTTTTGGCATGATTTTGGCTACATTTTAAGATATGGCCGCAAAATTAGGTCAATTACTTTTAAATAACAAACTGATTACAGAAGAACAACTCAAAAAGGCCCTTGAACTGCAAGCCAGAGAAGGCGGACGACTCGGCTCCACACTTATAAAGTTAGGTGTAATAAGTGAGGAACAGCTATTAAACTTTCTAAGCAAACAGTATGATGTCCCGGCCATTAACCTCTCTGAATATAAGATCGATCCATCCATCACAAAATTCATTCCACATGACGTAGCATCAAAGTATCTCATATTCCCGGTTGCAAAGGTTGGGGCAACACTCACCATTGCAATGGCTGACCCCTCCAATATATTTGCCATAGATGACATAAAATTTATGACAGGCTATAACGTAGAACCTGTAGTCGCCTCGGAGTCTGCTATAAGGGCGGCTATAGCTGAATATTATGGCGAGCATGACGCCCTGCAGAATGTAATGGATAGCCTGAAGGCATCTGGAGTTGAGGACCTTGACCTGATCCACGAGACCGAAGATGAGATAGATATAAGCGAATTAAAACAAGCCGTTGAGGAGGCACCTGTAGTCAAACTCGTCAATGCAATACTCAATGAAGCAATAGAAAGGGGAAGCAGTGATATACATATTGAGCCCTATGAGAAAAACTTCAGGGTAAGGTACAGGATAGATGGTATACTCTATGACATTATGCAACCACCACCAAAATTAAGGGCTGCACTCTCATCGCGAATAAAGATAATGGCTGACCTCGATATAGCCGAGCGAAGGCTCCCACAAGATGGAAGGATCAAGATAAAGGTAAAGGGGAGACCAATAGACCTTCGTGTCTCTACTCTGCCCACCATCTTCGGTGAAAAAATCGTTATGAGAATCCTTGACAGAAGCAGCCTTGTTTTAGACCTTACAAAATTGGGATTTGAACCCAAGCCTTTAGAGGAATTTATTGAAGCTATAAATTCACCTTATGGGATGGTCCTGGTAACAGGTCCAACCGGCAGCGGTAAGACAACAACACTCTATTCTGCTTTAAGCACGCTTAATAAAATTGATGTTAATATAATGACAGTGGAAGACCCTGTGGAATATAACTTGCATGGCATAAATCAGGTCCAAGTTAAGGAAGAGATAGGACTAACATTTGCCTCTGCCCTCAGGGCATTTCTCAGACAGGATCCTGACATAGTAATGGTAGGCGAGATAAGGGACTTCGAGACAGCCGAGATTGCTGTAAAGGCAGCCCTGACAGGTCACCTTGTCCTAAGCACCCTTCATACAAATGATGCTCCAAGCACAGTGTCAAGACTACTGAATATGGGTGTTGAACCCTTTCTGGTCTCTGCATCTGTGCTGTTGATACTCGCCCAGAGACTCTGCAGGAAGGTATGCCCTCAGTGTAAAGAGGAAGAGAAGGTTCCCATCCCGGCCCTTATAAACATAGGCTTTTCGGAAGAGGAAGCAAGAACTATAAAATGTTTTAAGGGTAAGGGATGCCCTGCTTGTGGGGGAACAGGATACAAAGGCAGAATAGCCCTATACGAGGTAATGCCTCTTAAAGAGGAGATAAAGGAGCTTATTCTTGAAGGCGCCTCAGCCTCTGAAATAAAGAGGACAGCTATACGTCTTGGGATGAAGACCCTGCGTATGAGCGGGCTTACAAAGCTAAAAGAAGGAGTCACTTCTATAGAGGAGGTATTGAGGGTAACATTTGGTGATTAAAATAACCGATTGATAATTTTATGAAGTTTATTTAAATTAAAGCATGGCCTCTTTGTACGACTTATTAAGGATTATGGTTGAGAAGGGTGCATCAGACCTTCATATAACCACTGGTTCACCCCCACGCTTAAGGATCCATGGTAAACTGGTACCTTTAGATGGCCCTTCCCTTACACCTGCTGATACAAAGGCATTATGCTACAGTATCCTCGCCGATAGACAGAAGCATAAGTTTGAAGAGAATAACGAACTTGACCTCTCCTTTGGTGTAAAGGGACTGAGCCGATTCAGGGCAAACATCTTTATGCAACGTGGTGCAGTGGCAGGGGCATTCAGGAGCGTGCCGTTTAATATAAGATCCTTTGAAGAACTTGGCCTTCCTGACATAGTCAAAGAGCTTGCCAGAAAACCACGGGGTCTTGTACTTGTAACAGGCCCTACAGGCTGCGGAAAGACCACAACCCTGACAACAATAATAGACTTCATCAACAGAGAACGGGAGGAACACATAATAACAATAGAAGACCCAGTAGAGTATCTACACACTCATAAGAAGTGTCTTGTAAACCAGAGGGAGGTAAATTCTGATACGGCCTCATTCAAGGATGCCCTTAAGTACGTCCTGAGACAGGACCCTGATGTTGTCCTCATCGGTGAGATGAGGGACCTTGAGACCATACAAGCTGCCCTCACCGTCTCTGAGACAGGCCATTTAACCTTTGCAACCCTTCACACAAACACAGCAGCTCAGACAATAAATCGTATTATAGATGTCTTTCCACCACATCAACAGGAACAGATAAGGGTACAGCTCTCTTTTGTCCTGGAGGGTATACTATCACAGCAGCTTTTACCAAAGAAATCTCGCGATGGAAGGGTACTGGCCCTGGAGATACTTATCCCAACACCTGCCATAAGAAACCTGATCAGGGAGGATAAGATACACCAGATATACTCCATGATGCAGACAGGGCAGGAGAGAATGGGTATGCAGACCATGAATCAATCTCTGTATGATTTATATACAAAGGGGCTCATCACTTATGAGGTTGCCCTTAGTAAATCACCTCTACCAGAGGAGTTCATTAAAATGGTACAAAGTACCCCAGTTGTAGGAAAGAGGAGGTAATATGCCAACAGTATTTCAATGGGCAGGAAAAACGACAAAGGGGACAATCATAAAGGGTGAATTAACGGTAAATTCCAGGGAAGATGTAATAGCCTATTTAAGGAGACAGAATATAATACCCACTGCCATCACCCCAAAACCAAAAAAGCTTTTTCGACTTCCTGCTGGCAGAGTTAAAGACAAGGACCTTGTTATCTTTACAAAACAGTTCTCCACAATGATAGACGCGGGCTTGCCGCTTGTTCAGGCACTTGAGATACTTACAGAACAGACCGAAAACAAGAACCTTGCAAGAACCATAGGTGATGTAAAGGTTGATGTTGAAAGTGGCTCTACCTATGCAGATGCACTTAAAAAACACCCGAGGATATTCTCCGAGCTTTACACAAACATGGTTGCCGCTGGAGAGGCAGGAGGTACATTGGATATTATACTTGCCAGGCTCGCTGAGTATATTGAGAAGGCAATGAAACTTAAAAGGAGGATCAGGGGTGCGTTGATTTACCCATCTGTGATAATCAGTGTTGCCATTATTGTTATTGCAGTTATCATGATATATGTTATCCCTGTCTTTTCAAAGATGTTTGTTCGTCTTGGTGGGGTACTTCCTCTTCCAACAAGGATAGTGATCGGACTAAGCCAGTTTCTTAGTGGTCCTGGCGGACTAATAGTACTCGGAAGCATAATCGGCTTTATAATACTTATAATTCAAATAAGGCGTACAGAAAAAGGCAGGAGGATAACAGACTCTATATTTTTGAAACTTCCCATCTTTGGCGTTCTCCTGAGAAAGGTTGCTATAGCAAAATTCACAAGGACACTGGGGACACTCATAAGCAGTGGTGTCCCCATACTCGATGGCCTCACCATAACTGCAAAGACAGCAGGCAATAAGATAGTCGAGGAAGAGGTCATGAAAGTGGGGAAGGCTGTATCAGAGGGTAAGACCATTGCTGAACCCATGCGTGGATCAAAGATCTTCCCCCCAATGGTTACCCAGATGATTGCGGTTGGAGAAACAACAGGTGCTGTAGACACAATGCTCAACAAGATAGCTGATTTTTATGATGAGGAGGTTGACAGTACAACAGCAAATCTCACGGCTATAATGGAGCCTGTTCTCATGGTATTCCTCGGCATAACCATCGGCTTTATAGTTATATCCATGTACTTACCCATCTTCAGACTTATAACACTTATTAAATAGTGCAAAAGTACGGAAGTGCGATAGCAAAAACTTACAAACCTTCGAACTCTTGCACTTCTGGACTTCTCGATAAGAGATGACTGAAGGCCTGGTGAGGAAACTCAATGCCTTTATATTTCTCAGGTTGACTGTTGTCACTCTCCTTCTGGGATCTTTTTATATCTTCAGGATTGGATATGACAGGCTATATAATCAAACAGCCTTCTCTTACCTTATTGCCTCTCTTTATCTGTTGACGATAATTTACACCCTTCTACTTAGATGGATAAGAAATGCTTCTCAATTGACCGTATTTGTATACACACAGATAGTGCTCGATATCTTTGCAGAGACGTTTATCATATTCCTGACAGGTGGTATTGCAAGCTGGTTTTCATTTCTCTATCCCTTAAGTATCGTCTCATCAAGTATACTCTTAAATCGCCGTGCCTGCTATATAATTGCAACCATTAGTGGTATCCTTTACGGCCTTCTACTTGACCTTCAGTATTATCAAATAATACCTCTAACCACTGACATCTTATTTACTGCAAAAGAGTACTTCTATAATACCTTTGCCAACATTACAGCCTTTTATCTTATCGCCTTTCTGAGTGGCTACCTCTCGGAAAGGCTTTATAAGACAACAAAAAGCCTTAAAGAGAGGGAAACCGTTCTTAGTGATTTAAAGGTGCTCAGCAGGGATATTATTGAGAGTATGCCAGGCGGTGTCTTTACAACAGATTTAAACAGGAAAGTAATCACATTCAATAACTCTGCACAGAGGATAACAGGCTATAAGCCTGAAGAGGTCTTGGGGAAAACCCCTGAAGAAATATTCCCATTCCTCAAATATACGAAATTGGATAATAAGAGGATCGAAGGCGAAATACACCGTAATGGAAAAATCATCACTATCGGCATTGGCTTCTCAACATTGAGAAACAGTTCAGGAAAAGAGATCGGTATGATAGGGACATTTCAGGATCTTACGGAGTTAAAGGCAATGGAGGCTGAGATCGAAAAGAAAGAAAAATGGGCCCTTATTGGCGAACTCTCTGCATCGGTTGCACATGAACTAAGAAATCCCCTCGCCTCACTCAAGGCATCTGTTGAAATGCTACTTGACAAAAATGTCTCAGGCCCTCATGCAAAACATCTTGCAAAGATAGCCTTATCAGAGATGGATAGACTAAACAGTATAGTCACAGACTTTTTAATCTATGCACGACCGCCTCAATTAAACATGAATCCCTTTGATCTGCATAGGACTCTCAGGGATGTTGTAATACTCCTTCGCCGTTCGGAAAGAGGAGAAAAAAGTGTTAAGATACTGTCGAATCTATCTAATGAATTAACCATCATGGGAGACTCAAGACAGCTACAGCAAGTCTTTTGGAATCTTGGTATAAATGCAATAGATGCCGTTTCTGAGAACGGAACCGTAGAAATATATACCAACAAAAGGAATGGGATTGTAGAGGTGATTTTTAAAGATAACGGGACCGGATTAAACAGAGAAGAGATGGAGAAGATTTTTTATCCTTTCTTCACAACAAAGGAGAATGGAACAGGTCTTGGTCTTTCTATAGCCCAGAGGATTATAGAGGAGCATGGTGGAAGGATATTAGTAGAGTCTGAAGGAAAAGGGAAGGGTACCACCTTCACGGTGGTACTGCCGTTAAATCCATCTTCACATAGATAAGATGAAGGATTCAAAAAGTAATATCTTAGTTGTTGATGATGAGAGAAGCATGAGGGAGGTCCTTGATATCTTTCTCAAGAATGAGGGCCATAATGTAACAACCGCAGAAGATGGCAAGGCAGCAATAGAGGCAATCCAGAAGGATATCTTTGATCTTGTTATCACAGACCTGAAGATGCCAAAGGTAAGTGGACTTGATCTCCTCAAGAGTGTAAAAGAGATTTCACCCAATACTATCGTGGTTATTATTACTGCCTTTGGAACCACTGAATCAGCGGTTGAGGCAATGAAGTTAGGGGCCTTCGATTATATCCAGAAGCCATTCAAAATGGATGATATTAGGCTTGTAGTGAATAATGCCCTTGAAAAACAAAGACTCAAGGAGGAGGTTTCAATATTAAAGGAAAGGGTAAAAGAGCCTTCTCTTGAGAATATAATTGGTGAAAGTCAGGCCATGCTTCACCTCTTTTCTTTGATAAGAAAGATCTCAACAAGCGATGCCAATGTCCTCATCACAGGTGAAAGCGGTACAGGAAAAGAACTCGTGGCAAAGGCAATACACAATCTGAGCCCAAGGAGGGAAGGACACTTTGTTGCGGTCAATTGTGCGGCGATCCCCGAAGGCCTGCTCGAGAGCGAGCTTTTTGGTTATATGAGGGGTGCATTTACAGGTGCCACTGCCAATAAAAAAGGACTCTTTGAAATTGCGGATAAAGGAACACTCTTTCTGGATGAGATAAGTGAAATGCCAGCAAGTCTACAGGCAAAACTACTCAGGGTTATTGAAGATGGCACCTTCCGAAGGGTTGGTGGTGTCTCGGATATAAAGGTCAATATGCGGGTGATATCGGCCACAAACAGGGATATCAAGTCTACCGTTGATAAGGGCCTCTTTCGCGAAGACCTCTTTTTCAGGCTCAATGTCCTCTCTATAAATGTTCCACCATTAAGAGAGCGTAGGGAGGATATCCCTTTACTGGCAAACCATTTCTTGAGGAGATTTTCTGGAAATAAGATGAGTTTCTCAGAGGAGGCGATAGAGGTGCTGAGGAATTATCAATGGAAGGGTAATGTGCGGGAACTTGAAAATGTCATTGAAAGAATCACCCTCCTCTGTGACAGCAAAATTATTGGGGTTGAGCATATCCCTGAAGAGATAAGATCAGCAGAACCAATCGAACATGTAAAAGTGCCTTCAGAGGGTATAAACTTTGAGAAGGTGATGGAGGATATGGAGAAGGCATATCTGATTCAGGCCCTTAAAAAGACAAAAGGAGTCAAAACAGAGGCAGCCAAGCTTCTCAATCTCTCATTTAGGTCATTCAGACATAAACTGAAAAAATATGGAATAAATAAGTGATTGCTGGCGGGAGTGTGTGGGAATCGAACCCACCCTCCCCGATTGTGTCAGGGAACACCGGATTTGAAGTCCGGGAGGGACACCAGAACCCTATACACTCCCATTCTGATAATAATTAATTCTTTCCAAACAAGGCAATAATCAACCATCCTAAATAATCTTTGACATCAGCTCATCTTCTATAACCTCACGGGAGATCCTTCCATTGTTAAAGTATTCCTTCAGAATCTCTATGTAATACCTCACTCTCTTATACCCTTCAACCCTTGCCCTCTCTATAAGTGTCCAGTCTCCTGTATTCATGAATTCATCATAGGCTGTTATTATGTAAGGAAAGATGCCTTTCCTGTATCCACTAAGCAGGGCAACATAAAATGCAAGGGAGCCTGTCTTCTTATTCTTTATGATATATGTAAGCATTCCGGCATTACAGGTGTCTGAAAGGATATCCTTAATCGCCCTCATAAATAACTCAGCCCTACTATATGGAAGATTTAAAAGTATACTCCTCCACCACTTCCCAAGTAGCCTCCTTTGAGATGCCTCTCCAAGTTCATGATGTATATAGGCCTCCAGTTCATCCCTTGTGACCCTCTCAAAAAGCTCTTCAAACTCCTCTGATGAAAGGATATTTCTCGCCATCCCTTTTCCTTTTGAAAGACCATATTCTCTAAATGCATGGGAAAGGATACTATCATGCTTCCTTTCTGTCATCTCTTCAAATTTACCCCACAAAAAGAACCTCATCGCATCATGTCTTGCAATAATCGTGTCTCTCTGAAGCATGGCCGGAGATGTTGACAAGTCTCGTGAGAGCTCCCGTCCAGATATGTATATCTTATATCTACCCGAGCTTGACTCCATGGAGAGTTCCGAAAGCATAAAAGAAGGTTTTAAAAGGTTGCCATATCCTGCACCATAGAGATAACCCTCTTTTAGAAGCACGGAATTTATACCCTTCACATCAAAGGGCCTGTATTTTTTGCCCTTGACCTCAATCCTCTGAAAATCACAGGAACCGATTTTCATCCACAACCTCTCCCTCTCCCCTATCCATTCTCCTATCTCTTCATGTCTCACCTTATCCCATGGCCTGAGACCTTTTTCAGCCTTATAAAGGTCCCTTAACCTCAGGAGAAGGCCACAGGGAGAATAAAGCCCCCAGTATCTGGCATCTGAGATATTGCAGTTTTGCTTAACCTGTGAGGCTATATGGTCGATATCCAGCATAATTATCCCTTCAGGAGTAGCCTCCTGACATCTCCTACACGGAGAGTAACCTTATGGCTGTCAAGGTATTCCAGAAAAGGAAGGGCATATTTCCTTGATGTCCCGAGAATATCACGAAACTCAGCAACGGTCATCTCCGTCTTCTTCATGAAGAACTCCTTAAGGAGAGAGATTATCTTTGTATAACTTGTTGAAGGCAGGTAAAGAGAGTCGTTTATCCTGACCAGTCTGCCCTCTGATGTCATGATCCTCAACAACTCAATAAGCTCATCCTCTTTAATAGAGATTGACTTCGCAAGTTCCTGTCTCATAGGTGGTTGAAAGGCTGCATCCTCAAGAATCTTCAATATCCTATCCATTATAAGCCTCTTATCCTCAGCAAGTGAAATTTTAAAACTCTTTAATCTCACCATATCCTTCTCAACCACCAATCCGTCGATAAGATGAAGCAGGGCCTCAAAAAGCCTCTGGTCAATCACCCTGAAATCCATCCTGAGCGACTCTTTTTGCATGCCTTGTTTTAAGGGATTCTTTTTATGAAAACTATCAATGGCTGAGAGAACACTATCTGAAAAGTCCTCAAAGACACCCTTTGATATAAACCTGTCACCACATAGGATCACCTTTTTATCCTTAAGAAGTGAATTTATAGCTACATCTATCTCTGAAAGTTCAGCCTTTATCCAGCCCTCAATATCTGAACGGCTGAGACCACTTAGTCCACTGTCAAGGATTTTTATTAATAGTCTCTCTTCAATATTACCATCCTTGAGTCTCCTGAGCCTTTCAGCAGCCTCGGACCTCTTCCTTCGTACAGGGGATGGGTCAAGTATCTCCCCACCACCTACTGTCAGAAGGGGTGAGAACCTTCTTATGATAAATCTGTCACCAGACATCACAACAACAGGACTTTTGAATCTGAACTGGCAGAATGAGCTGTCACCAGGCACCAACTCTTCTCTATCATAAAGCACGATCCTTCCTGTAAGTTCTAAGGAGCCTGTGTGAAAATGCAAAAGGCTTCTATTCTTAATTGGGGTAACCGAAGAATCGCTCAGTATATTAACAAAGGCATCAACCGCATATGAAGGCTTAATCTTTCGCGGAGTAACTATCACATCCCCTCTTTGAACCTCATCTTTTCCTATACCCTGGAGATTAATGGCAACCCTCTGTCCTGCATAGGCTGTCTTGATGGGCTCACCATGACTCTGAAGCCCTCTCACCTTTGTTCTGATCCCTTCTGGCAGGATCTCAACAGATGAATCAAGTGAAATACTTCCTGAAATAGCTGTACCTGTGACAACTGTGCCGAAACCCTTCAAGGTAAAGGCCCTATCAACAGGCAATCTAAAGATGCTATTGACAGGCTTCGGCTCAACACCTGAGGCAACCTCCTTCAACCTATCCTTTAACAGCTGCACGTTATATCCGGTCTTTGATGATACAGGTATTATCTCAGCACCCTCAAGAAATGTACCTTTTACAAATCTTCTGACATCATCAATGACAAGTTCAAGCCACTCTTCATCGACAAGGTCTGACTTTGTGATGGCAATTAATCCTCTCTTTACTCTTAAAAGATTGCATATGGAAAGATGTTCTCTACTCTGTGGCATGATGCCTTCGTCAGCCGCTATAACCATAAGCACAATATCTATTCCTCCAGCACCAGCAAGCATATTCCTTATCAATCTCTCATGTCCTGGGACATCAACGATACCGATCCTGAGGCCATCAGGATATGTAAGGTCTGCAAAGCCGAGGTCGATGGTGATACCCCTCTCTTTCTCTTCCTTAAGTCTGTCAGGGTCTATACCTGTCAGCGCCTTTACAAGCGCACTCTTACCATGGTCTATATGGCCTGCTGTGCCAAGGATTACATAACGCATAGAGATTATTACTATTGCCTTTCTTTTCTAAAAGCCGAGATTAAACAGCCTATCAAACTCTTCAACTCCCTATCCTGAACGGTCCTCATATCAAGTAATAACGCATCGTCCTTAATCCTGGCGATAACAGGGATTTCGCCATGCCTCAATCTACTTTCGAGTCTGTTCACGGAGATACTGATTGGTTTAATAGAAACCACAAAGCTTGGAAGGTCTGTTTCTGGCAATGCACCACCACCAGCACGCGAGATTTCTGAAACTACCTGTATCTCTGCATGCCTGGAGATATGCTTTTTTAATGAAGAGCAAAGCCTCCTGGCCCTTCTTCTTATATCCTCCACAGGTTGTGCCAGCATCCTGATGGCTGGTATCTCCCTGATGGCCCTATCTTCATCAAGATAGGGCATAAACGTGGCTTCAAGGGCTGCAATGGTCATCTTATCCACTCTCAACGCCCTAAGGAGTGGGTTCTTCCGAATCTTTTGGACCATCCATTGCCTTCCCAAGATTATACCTGCCTGTGGACCACCAAGGAGTTTGTCACCACTGAAACACACGATATCCACACCTGCCCTGATAACATCCTGAACGGTTGGTTCACCATAAATGCCATATTTCTTAAGGTCAATCATGCAGCCACTGCCAAGGTCAGCCATGACAGGTATCTTAAACTCTCTTGCAAGTTCTACAAGACCCTCAAGAGTAACTTCTTCGGTAAAACCTATAACCTTATAATTACTTTGATGAACCTTAAGAAGAAGGGCTGTATTACCGCACAGGGCATCTCTGTAGTCACTCAAACGTGTCTTATTCGTCGTCCCCACTTCTGTCAGAATCGCACCACTTGACCTCATAACCTCAGGTATCCTGAATAAACCACCAATTTCCACAAGCTCACCTCTTGAGACTACAACTTCCCTATCCCTTGCAAATGTGTTCAAGCACAGAAGTACAGCAGCAGCATTATTATTTACAACGATACCATCCTCTGCGCCACTTAACTCTTTAAGAATATCCCTCAGGTGGGAATACCTCTCACCCCTCATTCCCCTATGAAGATCATATTCCAGATTGGTGTAACCCCTTGCTACATTTATGACATTCTCTATTGCCTTATCTGAGAGTATTGACCTCCCAAGATTTGTATGGACAATCACACCGGTCGCATTTATTAGTGATATAAGCCTGTATGATGAAAGGACCTGAATCCTCTCTTCAATCTCATGAACAACTGAGTCGATAGACACTTCAGGATTCAGCCCATTTAATATCTTTTTACGTTTTTCTTCAAGGACTTCTCTTATAGAACGAAGGATTACTCTCTTAGGGTAGGATTGTATCCACCTCTGTCCATAAGTGCTCTTTAAACACTCGTCAACAGAGGGTATCTGAGATAGGCGCTGTTGTTTAATATTCATCAGTGTTTTCTAACACAAGGAAAGCTTTAAGGTCAAGATTAAAACCTAATAATGATTTTCTTGGTGTTTATGACCAAAATCATACATTTAATAATCTTTTATGCCATAATATAACAAAAAGGTGAAGAATATGTTTAAGGACAGTTGTCCAGGTAGCAGAGAGATAAAACAGCCAAGACCTGAGGATATAACCTGCCGTAAATGTGGTAAGACAATAGAGATATGGAGTGATGAAGTCGAGGTTAGATGTAGATTCTGCGGCCAGATAAACTCAAGGCTTATTGGGCCAAGCTGTATTGATTGGTGCGCCTTTGCAAAGGAATGTGTAGGCGAAGACAAATACAGGAGATTAAAATCCGGGAAGGTTGCAAAAAACTGATTATCTCATAAAGGTTCTCATACCCCTTTCTTTTGCAAAATTCTTGATAATTATAAGTGAGTTATGTAGCCTCTGAAGTTTGATATTCCTCTGCCTTATTGCATAAATATCCCCATATGGAAACTTCTCCCCTCTTATCTCGATCTGGAGTCTCACGATTTGGTTATAGAGTTTTTCAAGGGACTCTCTATCAAGGGGTTTTAAAAAGAGTGGATTTATGGTTATATACCCATCAGCGATATCCTTAGCAACGGCCATGAGGCTCTTTCCTCTTAGTGTGGTCATCCTCTCCCCCCTAAATCCTGTCCCTTTCTACTGAAAATCCTTGATGCCAGTATCCCCACCTCATATAGAATTATAATAGGACCTGCCATGAGTGTCTGGTTAAAGGCATCAGGTGTCGGAGTAAGAACGGCAGCAAGGACAAAGGCAATAAGCACTGCATACTTTCTATTCTTTGCAAGAAATTCTGTAGTCACGATACCCATCTTTGTCAGAAAGACTACCACAACAGGTAACTCAAAGACGACACCAAATGCGATAATGAACTTTAAACAAAAATCTATATACCTTCCCACTGAAAGCATGGGCTTGAGATTCTCTGTCTTGTAGGTAAGCAAGAAGTTCATTGCAAAGGGCAGAACAATGATGAAACAGAATAAGGCACCTATTAAAAATAGAAAAGTAGTAATAATCACAAAGGGTAGGGCATACCTCTTCTCCTTCTCAAGAAGGCCTGGTGAGATAAACTTCCATATCTCATAAAAGATGATAGGAGAGCTTAACACTATCCCACTTATGAGGGATATCTTAAAATGCATCCATAGTGCCTCTGCCGGTGCAAGGAATACAAGATTCAACCCAGGGTTTTTGGTCTGGTAGGTAAGGAAGGGGCTCCTTAAAGAAAACTTGAGTGTACTGTGCATTGGAAGTGTCAATATCTGAAAAATGAATTCAGAAAAATAAAAAGACAACCCAAAACCGATAACGACCGCAACCAATGCTATAAGTATCCTTTTCCTGAGTTCGCCAAGATGCTCTGTAATGGGCTGTTTATCCATCTTCTTTCCTGATTTCAGAAGAGGGATCCTCTCTTTCTTGAACCTTTATCTTCTCGTCTTTTTCCTTTTCAGTGTAAACCTCCAATGGACTCCCCTTAATCAGCTCTTCTTCTACAGTGGCTTTTGCCTTTTTTATCTCCTCCGTTACCTCTGTCTCAGCCTCTTCGATTGACTCCTTAACACCTCTAAGGGCTGCCTTCAATTCATTGATCCCTCTTCCAAGTGTCCTGGCCAACTCTGGTAGCCTCTTCGGACCAAAGACAAGAAGTGCAACTATAAATATGACTATCAGCTCCTGTGTTCCAAGGTCAAACATTTGGATGCCTTTATATTTAAGGATTCAAGGACTTGCCCCTTTATCTCTTAAATCCTGTTTTTATAGTTTAAAAGTATCAGAAAGACTTAGATAGTGTCAATTTAGAAGGTTTTAGAATTCCGATTTTTTATCTTGACGTTGGTATAAAGTTTACCATAAACTTTAAGCATTAAAAAAATAATTTAAATTTTAGGGGGGAAGAATGTTTAAGGGTTCAATAGTAGCAATTGTCACTCCATTTAAAGATAATAAGGTGGATGAAAATGCACTGGGCGACCTAATTGAATGGCATATCTCCGAGGGAACAAATGCTATAGTACCCTGTGGCACCACAGGAGAGTCAGCCACCTTGGATTATGAGGAACACTATAGGGTTATAGAATTTACCATCGAGGCTGTCAACAAAAGGGTTCCTGTCATCGCCGGTACTGGTGCTAATTCAACAGAGGAGACCATAATGATGACCCAAAAGGCAAAAGAGATGGGTGCAGATGGATCACTACTGGTAACACCCTATTATAATAAGCCCACTCAGGAAGGCCTTTACAGGCATTATAAGGAGGTTGCAGAAAAAGTGGAAATCCCTATAGTCCTCTATAATGTACCAAGCCGTACAGGTGTGAATCTGCTTCCACAGACTGTTGCACGACTTGCAGAGATCGAAAATATAGTAGCCATCAAGGAGGCAACAGGCGATATGAAACAGGTGAGTGAGGTGATCCGCCTCTGTGGGGACAGGATAACAGTACTGTCTGGTGATGATTTTACTACCTTTACACTGATGGCACTGGGTGGTAAAGGTGTGATATCTGTTTCCGCAAATGTTGCCCCGTGGGATGTCTCAGCAATGTGCAAGGCCTGGCATGATGGTAATATTGAAGCAGCAAGGAGACTGCATTTCAAACTTGAGCCACTTAATAAGGCCATGTTTCTTGAAACAAACCCAATACCTGTAAAGACCGCCCTGAGTATGATGGGCAAGATTAAGGAGGAATTGAGACTACCTCTATGCCCGATGAGTACCGAGAACAGGGAAAAGCTGAAGAAGTCACTTATAGATTATGGAATCTTAACAACTTGAAGACTGGAAAACTTTACTTGAAAAAGATATCCATCTGTTTTAAAATTAACTTAAAATAAGATTCCTGCCTTGCTCGTGAGGGAAAGGGAAAAACTTGTTCCGACAATTAGATAAGTTAGGGAGCCAGCGTAAGGTAAGTGTGAGCGCCCCGATGTTTCAGGGGAATAAGCCTAATCTTACCTTCAAGGCACCCACCTATGAAAATAGGGATGCAAGTTTTTTTCCTGCACGGCAAGGTGGGAATAATAAAAATATACGGGCTGCAGGACCGTATCCATTATTTATTGTCTTGACAGTTAAGGTTCTTGGTGGATGGATTACCATAAACTCAAAGACCTGGTTTAAAAACCTTGTAAAAAATATTTCTTCAACCCTGTTACCTTTGAGGAGGAGCTCATCAGGCACCCTCGAGAGGGTTAATCATATAGACTTAAATATGTCGCATACAACAATCCTACCACCCAAATAAGTTCCTTCTGTTATAGACACCTCGGTCACTACAGCCCGCAACTGAGGAGGCCAGGGTT
>Ga0180895_1173_pt1 | contig 19980 bp, 20 predicted proteins | sample Deesub1362A_J573_FD_124280 | JGI IMG/M metagenome (GOLD analysis project Ga0180895, IMG submission 124280) | Nitrospirae bacterium JdFR-83
TTATTCTCCTCACTGATCTTATCTGATCCTCAAGTGAAAACTCCTCCATATAGGACTTTGCAACCTCTATATCAGATCTGAGATCAGACAGATACTGGTCAATCTTCTCAGGCTCCTCATAGGCAAATCTCACATGATTGCTATCCTTACCAGGGAATGCAATAATTGCCTTCTTTGGTCTTAGATAGTCACCCATTGATCTTTCAAGCACTTCCTGAAACATGGTGGCNAGCATTGATTTACCAGTGCCAGGCCTCCCGACCATGAGGAGATGCCCTTTGCTCTGGGCAACCTTTCTTATTGACTTTTTGGCCTTGTCCTGGAATATGACACGCTCCACAGGATCATCGGGTATCTTGATAGAAGATGTATCTTCTATATTTCTTAGACTGCGCATAAGGGTCTCAGGGTATCTCATCAATTCTTTGATCCACTTATAATCATTCTCACTATAAGTCTTATACATCCTGATAACCCCTCAGGGAATCGAGTAGATATAGTCTTCCCACATCTGATGGCCTTGCTATCTCCTCAATGCGATTGTATATCTCAGGGAGTCTGTGTTTTATTGGTTCAAGCGCTCTAATATCATGCATGATTGAGACAGTGGTGAAGAGTTTATTCTTTAATGCCCCTTTTGTGAGCATATAATTAAAGGATACAATGTTTTGATTATTATTAAGGATATCTGTGATGTTCCTTAAATCATCAGGCTTCAGATTTACGTTATTTAATAGATCGCGATAGATCCTGGGAAGGTACTTCTCTGAATAACTCTTGTCCTGCTGTCTTGAGAAAAAGAGTTTCAGGGCAATTGCCTCTCCTTTCATACAGAGGCGAGTTGCCTCTCTCATAGACGGGTCTTCATCAATAGCCTGCTGAAATAGGTGGAGATAATTCACCAAATTATTGTCATCGATCCAGTAAAGAGTTTTACCCTCTGAGGTCATTACATAAAAGCGATGACCTGTCCCTTCCCTGATCTTGATGAGCATGTAATACTTTTCAGGATCAAATGATGAAAAATCATATCCCCTGAGTTCAAAGAGTCCGTTCATGAGATAAGACCTGTTAAAGGATACCCTCACATATCTGCACAGATTGTCAAGCACATAATTGACCTTTTCTCTGAGGCTGCCCTTGAGGCTTATGGTATGTCTGTTTTTGCTTATGTCCTCACAGAGGGGAATGATATCTTCAATAGAGTTGAGGTCAATTGAGGATAGTTTCTTTCTTACAGGATCAAAGGGCCTGATGATCGATAGAATCTTTCTGAGATGATAATTGAGATGCTGATCTTCGAATTCTGGATCAGGTGCCTTCATAGGAGTGATCATCTCTTCAATGTGTGGAGGAGTGCCATCCTTCTTTCTGAGAACCTTTTTTAAGAAGAAATCAAATATCCCTGCTCCCTTCTTTTTATAAATAATCTTACAACCAATAACCCTCTCCTCAAGGACAACTGGATTAGGATTCAATAGGTACTGGGCAAGATCAGAGATCCTATACTCAGCACTCTCAGATCCAATTATCCCACGGATTCGAGAGACACCACTTTTGTTTGATATTGGAGAAATTATCCAGATATCTTGCATTTTATTTTATATTCGGATAAAGAGATCGAAAGATAAATTATGGGAAAATTTATCTTTTCTTTTTGGGTATTACCTTCTTCCTTAGTTTTTTTGCTGCAAGTCTTGCTGGCTCAGAGTCAGGATACTTTTCAATGAGTTTTTCCAGTATAAGGGTACCAGTCTTTTTATCTTTAATTGCAAAGAAAGCCAGTCCCTGTTTTAACATAGCCCCTGGAACCTTTTCACTATCAGGGTGTTTCTTTAGGAGTTCTTCATAGGCAAGGATCGCATCTTCATATTTACCCTCTTTATAATATGTCTCTGCGATCCAGAACCTTGCATTATCAGTGTATTCATTGGGTGGATAGTCTCTGATCACCGATTGGAACTTCTCTCTTGCCTCAGCAAGATCACCATTCCTGAATGCCTGGTACGCTGACATATAGAGCTCTTTAACAGGTGGCCTTTCAGGTTTTGGCTTTTCTGTCTCTTCTGGTCTCTTACTGATCCTGGTCTCTGGCTGTACCATTTGTAATGATAACTGTGATGTCTGTTTTTCAAGGGTATTTAATTTAGCCTTCAATTCCTTCAGTGCAACTTCCAGTTCATTGATCTTGGCCATCATCTTATCCCTGCTTTGGATCAGTTCTGTAGAGGTCTTTTCAGAGAAGTACTTTGCCTCTTCGAATCTACCAGTGAGCATCTGTAGATCAGAGGTAAGCGACTGTATCTGTATCAAAAGGTCTGACACGGTCTTTGATGTGGCATTTTGCTTTTCTTCAATGGCCTTAATCCTGGCCTCTATTTTTGAGGTTACAGATCTGGAAGGTGCTGCCTCTTTGAGTTTCTCTACCTCGCTTCTGAGTTCATTAATATCCCACTGGAGTCTTCCGACATCCTCGGTAGTAACACAGCCTATTGTAAATAAGAAAAATAATAGTAAAAGTCCTCTTGCTCTCATTTCATAAGTACAAAGTGATCCCGCCTATTTTTCTGCCAGCACTCTTCGTTGCTCTCCCTACACAAAGGCCTTTCCTCACCATATGTAATAGTGAGGATCCTTGATGGTGAAACACCCTTTGAGACGAGATAATCCTTTGCAGCCTTTGCCCGCCTATCACCAAGTGCCAGATTATACTCATTTGTCCCCCTCTCATCACAGTGTCCTTCTATTACGATATTGATATCAGGGTGTTTAATAAGGAAGTCTGCTATTTCATCAAGGATTGGTCTTGCATCTGGTCTTATATTGTATTTATCAAAATCAAAGTGAATGTCCCGTAATACATCTTTGGCAATCTCTTCTATAGGTATTTCCTTTTCTGTAACCTCTTCCTCTCTGGCATATGCAATCTCTTCCTCTTTTACCTCTTCTGTCTCAGGTTTTATAACCTCTTCTTTTATTACTTCTTCCTTTGGTACCTCTGCCTTTTCAGGTGGTCTTGTATATCTCTTTGCACATGCTCCGACAATTACTACTAACAATAATGCAATAATCAATGCATATCTCTTCATCCTATACCTCCCCTTATTTTAAATTTCATTTTAAATAAGGAGACCACTCAGGTGATGAGGCATTCATCACCCGCGGAGTGATCCTCTTTTTCCATTGAGCATTTATCCTCATCAGATATATAGCCCTGTATCCATCCCTATCTGAATCAAACGCAATAAACAACCCATCAGGTGAAAAGGATGGATTCTCATTATTTCCATCAAATGTCAATTGCCTATTCCCTGATCCATCAAATTTTACCACGAAAATCTGATTTTTGCCATTGATCCTTCCTGTATATGCGATGATCTTACCATCAGGTGACCATGCAGGAGATGTATTATATGAACCTTCAAAAGTGACCCTCCTAAGTCCTGTCCCATCTTTATTCATCACATATATCTGAGGAGTGCCTCCCCTGTCTGAGACAAATGCAATCTGTGAACCATCGGGTGAGAATACAGGCGACACCTCAATGGCAATAGATCTCGTAAGCCTTCGGAGATTTTTTCCATATATGTCTATTGTGTATATCTCTGGGTTACCATCCCTTGATGAGGAAAAGGCAACTATATTTTCAGGCGATGTCCCTCCTACCAGATTTAATCCCTTTGAGTAAAACAGTACTGACTCGCGCCCTGTCCTTCTATCAAGTGTATAAATCTTCCATTTTTTGTATCTCTGTGCTGAGTAGATCAGGTATCTACCGTCATGCGACCATGAATGGCTCGATGTAAGCCCCTTTGCTATGAGCCTCCTGACATTGTATCCATCCCAGTCCATTATCCATAGTTCTTTTTTACCTGATCCAGAGTCTTTAAGGAATGTTATCTTTGTTCGGAACACACCCTTTTTGCCGGTTGCCACTTTGTAGATATCATCTGCTATGGTATGGGCTATCGGTCTTATACTGATTCTGGATGAACTGATCCTCTTCTTGAGTATTTCCTTATTTTCGATAAGGTCCCTGATGGAAAAGAGCACAGAGAGTCCAGCATCTGTATCTGCTTTCATATTTACAATGAGTTCTGCCCCTGGAACATCAGGATCAACAAATTCAAACAGACCTGTTGCCTCAAGATCACCCTTTACTGCCCATTCTATCTCCCTTGCACGAGGCCCTTTAGATATGATCTTTATTGGTAAAGGTCTTACCCCTGGTGAAGAAATATCAATATATATCTTTGTATCTCCAGGACAGGGGATCAAGAAAAAAACAACACATACCAAAACTATTACACACACTCTCACAGGTGAAACCTCACCTCTATCTCCCTCTCCACAGGGTGTGGAGGAAGGGGGCTTGATTTCAGTATGGCCTTTACTGCTGAGTGATCAAAGAGCCTATTACCAGAAGATTTTTCTATCTTGTAGGATATGACATTCCCCTCCTTATCCATTCTGAATGATATTATTACTTCCAAGTTTTTGGATTCAAAGATCGGGTGAATCCAGTTGCTCTGAATCTTCTGAATTATGAGGGCAGCATACGACTCAGGGCTTGCGGATTTATCTCCCCTGCCTGCTATCGGACCAATGGAGAGCCTTGTCCTTTTACGAATCTCTTCAATGGCCTCTCTTATTTCTCTTTCTTCCTCCTCCTTAGCCTCCTTTTGTTTCTGTAATTTTTTTATGGCCATAAGCCTCTGAATCTCTCTGGATATCACTTTATCAGGATTAAGGATCACCCCTTTCTTAGGCATCCTTCTCCTTGGAGTTGGTTTTACTTTTACAGATGGTCTTGTAAGTGTCTTTTTTTTAGAGACACTAACTTCTGGATAAATCTCAGAGGGTCTCACTATACTTACTGTATAGGTTATATACTCCTTCTTTTTTATTTTCACCGGTAGGGTGATAATAACTATCAAGAGAAGGTGAACTACAGCAGAAATGACGATGAGTTTATGAAGGTCGGGTTCTTTTCGAGTGAGATAATAGCTCATCGGAGCCGTATCTTGGGCTCTGTGACCATTCCTATTCTTTCTATTCCTATATCTCTGAGTTCTCCCATTACTCTGACAACAAGTCCATATGGCACATCACGATCAGCACGCAAAAAGACCTCTTTATTTGGCTTTTTAGAGAGTCTCTTCTTGAGGGACTTGAGTGTAACTGCACTCTTGTCAACATAGATCTTACCGTCCTTCTTTATGGTGATTACTATTCTTTCTGAAGGCGGGAGTTCCTTCCCCTTTGCATCTGGTAGATTTACATCGATACCCTGCTGCAGGAGAGGGGCTGTGATCATAAATATGATCAGAAGCACGAGCATTACATCAACAAGCGGTGTTACATTGATTTCAGATAGTGCCTGCCTTCGCCTCTCCATGTCTTCTCACCCAAAATTCAACGAGTTCCTGAGAAAATTCATCCATTTGCATTATATTCCTCCTGGCCCTGCCCAGGTAATAGTTATATGCAATCACCGCAGGTATTGCAGCAGCAAGCCCTGCTGCTGTGGCAATAAGTGCCTCTGCAATACCAGGAGCAACAACTGCAAGTGATGCTGCACCTACCCTGCCAATTCCCATAAAGGAATTCATTATGCCCCATACAGTACCAAAGAGCCCTATAAATGGTGAGGTGGAGCCTGTAGTTGCAAGAAAGGATAGATATCTCTCAAGTCTCTCTGTCTCGGTAAGTTTTACCCTCCTCAGGGTACTTACTATTTCCTCTCGTGTGGCATCTTCCAATGGATATATCGCCCTGAACAGACCCGCGAGGGGGCTCATAGGATATTTATTCGCAGATTGATAGATAGCAGACCACTCCCTCATAGTCATAAATTCTCTCTGAAATTCCCTCGATTCCTTCTCGACCCTGGAGAGAAACCTATGTTTATAGATAATAATTGCCCATGAAACTATTGAAAAGAAGAGAAGTAAGAGCAGGACAAATTTCACAACCGGCCCTGCCTCGAGTATCAGGGTAAGTACTGTGTCTCCATTCATAACGTATGAAGTTTATCTGAAAGTCATTAAAATGTCAAAAAGTTTGGGGTTTTATAAAATAAATAAATAAATTTATAGTTTGGTTGACAAATTGCTCTATGTGTGTTAAGTTTTTGAACCTTTTTAAATTCTGTATTAATTTTCAAGAGAGTACCAAAAGATGTTAGAGATTGAAAAGTGGCTGATTGTACAGTTTATTAACTTTATTGTCCTTCTCATATTATTGAACTTTATCCTATTTAGGCCCTTTCTACGCCTCTTTAAAGAAAGAGAAGAAAACACAAAGGGTGCCCTTGAAGAGGCAAGGGCAATGGATGAAGAGAGAGAAAAACTCATGCAGCAGATCAATGAAAAATTGAGGGAGGGCAGGGAGAAGGCAAGAGAGATATTTGAGCGATTCGTGGAGGAGGGGAAGGAACATCAGAGAAGGCTCCTTGAAGAAGCCAACACACAGGCAATGGAGATAAGCAAAAAGGCCAAACAGGACCTGCAGGAGGCCACTGAGAAGGCAAGAAATCAATTAAAATCAGATATAGAGGAATTCTCAAAGCAGATAGTAGAGAAATTGGTGAAGGTATGAAGATATATACATTTATTAAAAGAATGCTTCCATTTATACTCTTTATGGTAATTGTGACTGTCTCACGTGTGTATGGTATAGGTGGAGGATCAGCAGGTGAACATGAAACTACATTCAAAGACTGGATCTGGCCGATTATTAACTTCCTGATTCTGGTGGCTGTACTCTATTATTTCGCGCGGAAGCCTGTAAGGGAGTATTTTAAAAAAAGGACAGAATTAATAGATCAGTCCCTCAGGGAGGCAAGGGAGGCAAGGGAGATAGCACAGAAGACCCTTGAAGAAGTGAGAGAGAGGCTGAAGAACACAGATCGTGAAATAGAGCAGATACTCGAGAGCGCAAAACAATCAGGAGAGAAGGAAAAGAAAAATCTCATTGCTGAGGGAGAGAAGATGAAGCAGAAGATACTCGAGCAAGCAAGATCAAACATTGAATTTGAATTGCAAAAGGCGCGGGAAAAGATAAAATCAGAGGCTGCATTGATGGCACTGGAACTTGCTGAAAAACAGCTTAAAGAAAAACTCACCAAAAAAGAACAGGAAGAACTGCTGGAAGACTATCTTAAGAGATTAGAGGCGAAAAATTGAATAGACTTCAGGTAGCAAAGAAATATAGTCGGTCGATCATAGAGAGTGTTGAACTGGATCGTATTCCTTCCATAATTGAAGAATTGCGTGCCTTTAACTCACTCATTGAGGCAAACAAACAACTGAAGATCCTGTTTACTGGGATGATCTTTGATGAGGAAGAGAAACTATCTGCCTTTGATGCACTTAGGCCCCATCTGAAGATATCCAATTCAACAGAAAAATATCTGAGAATGATGATAATAAATAATCACCTGATTGCACTTCGAGACACAGTAGAATCACTTATAAACCTCTATAATGAAAAGAAGAACAGGGCAAAGGCAGTTGTAATGTCACCAATTCCCCTTGAGAATAAATATCTTGAAAGATTAAAGAAGGCCCTTGGAACCATTACAGGAAGAGATATAGAGATCGAGACCCTTGTTGATCCATCATTACTTGGAGGATTTATAGTAAGAATTGGTAGCATGATATATGATAGCAGTCTCAAAGGACAACTTAGGCTCCTAAGGGCTGCATTGGTTAAATAAAATGGGGGTGATGATATGGAGGTAACAGAACTTAAGGCTGAAGAAATAAGTGAACTTATAAGAAAACAGATAACAGACTTTGAAAAGAGAATTGATGTAAGTGAAGTTGGTACAGTCATTAAGGTTGGTGATGGAATTGCAAGGATATACGGACTTGACAACTGCATGGCGTCTGAATTGCTTGAATTCCCGAACAATGTCTTTGGCATGGCACTGAACCTTGAGGAAGACTCTGTAGGAGCAGTCCTTTTTGGTGAGGACACTCTTATAAAAGAAGGAGATATTGTAAAGCGTACGGGCAGGATAATGTCTGTACCTGTTGGTGAGGAACTCCTTGGAAGGACAATAAATGCCATTGGCCAGCCAATAGATGGAAAGGGGCCTATAAATGCAAAGGAGAGAAGGATCGTAGATGTTGTCGCCCCCGGAATTATAGAGAGACAGCCTGTAAAAGAACCACTACAGACAGGGCTCAAGGCCATAGACTCAATGATTCCTATAGGCAGGGGACAGAGGGAGCTGATCATTGGTGATCGGCAGACAGGAAAGACTGCCATAGCCATTGATACAATCATAAACCAGAAGGGTGGAGATGTCATCTGCATATACGTTGCTATTGGGCAGAAGAGATCAAACATTGTGCGTGTTGTAAAGAAATTGGAAGAAGAGGGTGCACTTGAGCATACAATAATAGTTGCTGCATCAGCGAGTGAACCTGCACCACTTCAGTACATAGCACCCTATTCAGGCTGTGCTATTGGTGAATATTTCAGGGACAAGGGGAAACATGCCCTTATTGTCTATGATGATCTCAGCAAGCAGGCTGCTGCCTACAGGCAGATCTCTCTCCTCCTGAGAAGACCTCCTGGTCGTGAGGCATATCCTGGTGATGTATTCTATCTCCACTCAAGGCTCCTTGAAAGGGCAGCAAAGCTCTCTGATGAAAAAGGTGGAGGGTCACTCACTGCCCTACCAATAATTGAGACACAGGCAGGAGATGTCTCTGGTTATATTCCAACAAATGTAATATCCATAACAGATGGTCAGATATATCTTGAGCCTGAGCTTTTCTATGCTGGTATAAGGCCTGCTATCAATGTAGGACTCTCAGTGAGCCGTGTTGGTGGTGCTGCACAGACAAAGGCGATGAAGCAGGTTGCTGGCTCACTAAGACTGGATCTCGCACAGTACAGAGAGCTTGCAGCATTTGCCCAGTTTGGTTCAGATCTTGACAAGGCTACCCTCCAGCAGATAGAACGGGGTAAGAGAATGATCGAACTCCTTAAACAGGATCAGTATCAACCAATGCCCTTTGAAGATCAGGTTATCGTAATCTTTGCAGGTACACAGGGGTATCTCGATGATCTGCCTGTTGAGTCTATAAGGAGATTTGAAGAGGAATTTCTGAAGTTCATAAGGGGTACAAAGGAGGATCTGCGTGCTGAGTTGAGGGAGAAGAAAGAAATAGATGATTCAATTAGAGAAAAACTTATTAAGGCAATTGAGGAGTTTAAAAAGGGATTTCAGGTCTGAGATATGCCTACATTAAGGGATATAAAAAGACGCATTAATGCTGTAAAAAATACCAAGCAGATCACAAAGGCCATGAAGATGGTCGCTGCTGCCAAACTGCGAAGGGCCCAGGAGAGGATGTTTCAGATGAGACCTTATGCTGATAAGATGAATTCAGTTATCAATCACCTTNTCCGAGAGGTTCAGGATGCACANCCCCTTATGGTTCAGAGGCCAAGGGAGACTGTTGAGATTCTGATTATCACAAGTGATAGAGGACTCTGTGGTGCATTTAATACAAATATTTTGAGGGCGGCTGAGAAGATCATAGATCAATGGAAAAGGGACAATTTCAAGGTAAGTATAAGTGTAATTGGTAAGAAGGCAAGGGACTACTTCAAGAGGCGTGAAATCCCCATGAGAAAAGTATGGACTGGGCTTTCAGGTGGTAAATTAACCTATGCCGATGTAAAAGAAATAGCAGGAGATCTCATAGAAAACTATATGAATCACACAATTGATGAAGTTCTGATCGTCTATAATAGATTCAAGAGTGTTATAGTACAGGAGGTCGTAACTTCACAACTGCTCCCCATTGTGACACAGGAAACAGAAACAGAGGAGCAGGAAGGAGAAACAGCAGTCTATATATATGAACCTTCNCAGAGGGTCATACTTGACAGACTTTTACCAATGAATGTAGAGGTACAGTTATACAGGGCATTACTTGAGTCACAGGCAGCAGAAGAGGCAGCAAGGATGACAGCAATGGAAAACGCAAGTAAGAATGCAGATGAGATGATTGACAATCTCACGCTCCAGTTCAACAAGGCAAGGCAGGCATCCATTACAAAAGAACTCATGGATATTGTGGGTGGTGTTGAGGCACTCAGGCAGAGTGAATGATTACAATTATTCAAGATGGGTCAATATAGATCAAAACTTATAATTTTGAGGAGGTTGTGCTATGAATGAAGGGAGGATTGCCCAGGTAATAGGAGCAGTTGTCGATGTCGAATTTGATGATAAATTACCCCCTATTTTGAATGCACTCAAGGTTGAACATCCTGGAGACCCTGAAAAGGGTATCCCAGAGATCAATCTCACCCTTGAAGTAGCAGGTCACCTTGGAGAAAACAAGGTGAGGACAGTTGCCATGTCCACAACTGATGGACTTGTCAGGGGAATGAAGGTGATAGACACAGGAAGGCCCATAGCAGTGCCTGTTGGAGAAAAGACCCTGGGCAGGATAATGAATGTCCTTGGAGAGCCAATAGATGAACAGGGACCCATTGAGGCTGAAGAGAGATGGCCGATACATAGGGATGCCCCTGACTTTACAGAGCAGGAGACCACCACCCAGGTATTTGAGACAGGAGTTAAGGTGTTTGACCTGCTTGTGCCATTTGTCAAGGGTGGAAAGATGGGAATGTTCGGTGGTGCTGGAGTTGGAAAGACAGTGATTATTATGGAAATGATACACAATATTGCAATGGTCCATGGTGGTGTATCAGTATTTGCAGGTGTGGGTGAGAGGACAAGGGAAGGTAATGACCTTTATCTTGAGATGAAGGCATCAGGGGTTCTGGGTAAGACAGCGCTCATATATGGACAGATGAATGAACCTCCGGGTGCAAGGGCAAGGGTTGCACTTACTGCACTTACAGTGGCTGAGTATTTCAGGGATCAGGGTCAGGATGTGCTGATCTTTATAGATAATATCTTCAGATATACCCTCGCAGGCGCAGAACTCTCAGCACTCCTTGGAAGGATGCCATCAGCAGTAGGTTATCAGCCGAATCTTGGAACTGACATGGGAATGCTCCAGGAACGTATCACCACCACCAAGAAGGGCTCGATCACATCAATGCAGGCCATTTATGTACCTGCAGATGACCTTACAGACCCAGCAGTTGCCACTGCATTTACCCATCTTGATGGAACAGTGGTCCTTTCACGTCAGATAGCAGAGTTAGGTATATATCCTGCGGTGGATCCCCTTGACTCCACATCAAGAATACTTGATCCCCATGTAGTGGGAGTAGAACATTATACAGTTGCAAGAAAGGTGCAGCAGATACTCCAGAGATACAAGGAATTGCAGGACATTATTGCCATCCTTGGTATGGAGGAACTCTCAGAAGATGACAAATTGATAGTTGCAAGGGCAAGAAAATTACAGAGATTTTTGAGTCAACCTTTCCATGTGGCAGAGGCATTCACTGGCCAGCCTGGTAAGTATGTAAAACTTGAGGACACAATAAAGGGATTTAAGGCAATTGTAGAGGGTAAGTATGATGATATGCCAGAGCAGGCATTCTATATGGTGGGTACTATTGAAGAGGCTGAAGAAAAGGCAAAGAAACTTGGCTGGAGGAGACAGGTTTAAGAAATGGCAGAGAGGCTTAAATTAGATATAGTCACCCCATATGGATCTGTTTATAGTGGGGATGTGGATGAAGTAGTAGCCTCTGGAGAGGAAGGAGAGTTTGGCGTGCTCCCGAATCACATCCCCTTTATCACCACACTGAAAATAGGTGTGCTCACCTGTAAAGATGGAGGGCAAACCCATTATTTCTTTGTTAACAGGGGATTTGCTGAGGTTGGACCAGACAGGGTAATTGTCCTGGCTGACAGTGCTGAGAAAGCAGAAGATATTGACATCGAAAGGGCAAGAGAGGCCAAAAAGAGGGCAGAAGAGAGACTCAGACAGATGGAGAATATAGATGAGGCACGTGCACGGGCTGCGCTTGAACGTGCAATCACAAGGATTGAAATAGTTGAAAAGTACAGGACAGGTAGATAACCTCCTTTTTATACCCTTCTTTCGTCATGTTCAGGCTCATTATCTTTGATCTTGACGGTACAATAGCAGATACTTCTGTAGATATTACAAATGCCCTGAATTTTGCACTCAGACCTTTTGGTGTAAGGGAGTACTCAGTGCAAGAGGTCAAGTCAATGGTTGGCTCAGGGATCACGAGGCTCATCACATCTCTTATCCCAGAGGAATTTTCAGATGAAAAAAACAAAAAAGATGCCATAGATCGATTTACAGAATTCTATTCACAACACCTCCTTGACAATACAGTGCTGTATGAAGGAATAAAGGAGACTCTCGAGAGGCTTAAAGGATATATAAAGGTGGTGCTTTCCAACAAAAGAACAGGATACTCAATTGAGATACTCGAGGGGCTCGGTGTAGCAGGATATTTTGATAAGATACTCGGGAGCGATAGTGTGAGAGAGAAAAAACCATCGCCTGTCCCTGTGCTGGACATCATGAATGAATACAGGGTCAGAAGGGATGAAACAATAATGATTGGAGACAGCAATTATGACATTCAGGCTGCAAGGGCTGCTGGTGTAAAGATAATAGCAGTGACATATGGATTCAGAAAATTTGAAGAATTGGAAAGTGCTGATTATATTATAGATAGATTCAGTGATATCCTTGATATAGTTCAAGGTGGTTCAAAACCCGTATAAGATATATGTCTGAGGATCATTCAGAGACACTCGATAGCATCAGAGACATAAAACTATATCAGGCAAAGGATGGCTATCGCTTCAGTATCGATGCACTACTGCTTGAGCATTTCATATCAATAAAGCGACCTGGCAGGGGAATAGAACTGGGTACAGGCTCAGGGGTTATCTCGATTCTCCTTGCAAAGAGATTAAAATCTGTCAATATTGTGGCTGTAGAAATTCAGAAGTCCCTTGCGGAAAGGGCAAAGAGAAATGTTACTCTGAATGGACTCGATGAAAAGATAGAAATACTGAATATAGATATTAAAAAATTGAAGGACCTTTACCCGTCCAATTCATTCAGTTTTGCCTTTTCAAATCCTCCCTTCAGAAGACCAGACACTGGCAGGATAAGCATCAATGACGAAAGGGCCATAGCAAGACACGAGATCAAGATGAGGCTGGAGGATTTAATAGAAATTGCTGCCTTCCTGCTCAAGAATTCAGGGAAGTTTTTCCTGATCTATCATCCATTCAGACTTGCAGAACTAATAGACAAACTAAGAGAAAAGCGGCTTGAGCCAAAGAGGATGAGATTTGTCCATTCAAGACAGGGAGAAGAAGCAAGGATGGTGCTTGTTGAGGCTGTAAAAGGCTCAGGAGTATGGCTCAAGATCGAACCACCAGTGTTTGTCTATGATATAGATGGAAATTATACAGAAGAGATGATAAGAATAATGTATTAGTTTCACTCTGAGATCCTTCGCTGAGACGCTCAGGATGACAAAATGGGTAGGATGATGTCTTCCCATTCCGTCATTCTGAGCCTCCAGAGGAGGCGAAGAATCTCAGAGATCTCTAACCTGACTAAATGCAAGTAGAAAGATATAGAAGGATAGAATTGAAATAATGATAGTTATTTCCATGGTAATATAGATACTATGATAAGGAAATCACTGATATTAAAGATCTTTGACGCAGCCAATATGCAGAGATGGAATGATAAGGTCCGTCCTGTGGAACTGCGCGAACTGGACAAGCAGGCCCATAAGATGATGATTGCCTATTTTCTGGGGAAATTCGAGGAAGATGAGGCAGATTTTGACTGGATGGAGATAATAGAAGGTGGTATATTTGAATTTCTACAACGACTCATAGTGACTGATCTCAAACCCCAGATATTCAACAGGATAAAACAGGACAGGAAAAAGTATAAATTGCTGAATGACTGGGTTTATAAACAATTAGAACCTGTAATTACCCCTCTGGGTGCTGATTTTTGCAGGAAATTTAGGGAGTATTTTTCAAATGTGGACGATACCCTGAATAAACGTATCCTGAGCGCTGCCCACTTCTATGCAACAAAATGGGAGTTTGACATCATTGAGAGGGCAAACCCTGAGGGTTATGAGATATCCCAGATAAAGGAGAATTTGCAATCCATACAGGAGAGATACTATGATCTCAAAGGAATACAGCAACTTGCATTATACTCAAAATACAGGAATTTTATTGACCTCTGCGGACAACTCAGATTTCAATTGAGATGGAGCCATATCCATAGAGTACCCAAGACGTCTGTCTTGGGACACATGTTAATAGTTGCGATGTTGGCTTATTTCTTCTCCCTTGAGATAAAGGCATGTAAAAAGAGATGTATCAATAATTTCTTCACTGGTCTGTTTCATGACCTTCCAGAGGTCCTTACAAGGGATATTATATCTCCTGTTAAAAAATCAATAGAAGAAATAAGCGATCTGATAAAGGAGTATGAGAAAGAACAGATGGAAAAGGAGGTCTTAGAATTAATACCCACAGAGTGGCATCCAGAGATAAGGATGTTCACAGAGGATGAATTCAGTGACATTATAACTGTGGATGGAAAGGTTTTAATTACATCTCCAGAGGAGATCAATGAAAAATATAACAAAGATGAGTATAACCCAAGAGATGGACACCTAATTGAAGCAGCAGATCGTTTAGCAGCATTTGTTGAGGCATATATGGCCATTAAGAATGGGATCAGATCAGAAGAATTAGAGGATGCCAAAAACTCCCTCAAACAGTCATACAAAAACAAGAACATAGCAGGGATAAATTTTGGAGAGATCTATGCAGATTTTGAATAGAAAATTAATACTTATACAAACTATATTTACTCACCAGAGATGATCTTTTTGATCTCTGTGTCTGCATCATCTATCTCAGGCAGGACAAAACTCCCATCCTCATCTTTCTGAATCTTGGTGATTCCTGGATAAAGTCTCTCAAGTTGTCTGAGCTCATCTGCCTGTCTCTTTACCATCCTGAGGAGTCTCCTGTTTTCCTCCTCAAGATCATATTTCTCTATTGCAGATCTTATAGCAAGCCTCAACTGGATATCATCCCATGGTTTTGAGAAGAATCTATAAATCTCACCTTTGTTCACTGCATTCATTGCTGCCTCTATACTCGCATTACCAGTAAGCATTATCCTTACTGTATTCGGATACAGTCTCTTTACCAAAGATAAAAACTCTGATCCTGACATCCCTGGCATCTTCTCATCAGATATAACCACCTTTATATGATGCTTTTTCATCAACTCGAGCCCCTCTTCAGCATTCTCAGCAACGAGTACATTATACGGCTCATCCATGAGTGCCCTTTTAAGCGATGTAAGTACATTAAAATCATCATCAACAATAAGTATTGAATCCATCTTTGAATCCCTCCTATTTTAGATAACTCCTCTTAACCCACACATATACTCCATGTTTTGATGGATCGAGTTGATAGTATCTCTTTATTGACTGGATGATCTTTTCATTGAGTTTTACTCCCTTGGTAAGTAGTATAAGCCCTGTGCCACTCTTTACATCCCTGGCAAGGATCATCCCTGGTTTGAGTTTGTGGGGTGGTAACTCGATCTCAACCATATCACTCTCAACTGTATAGCCCTCATATACATCCTTTATTGGATCTGGTGCATGTTTTATAATCTCTGGATCGAATCTCTTTCCTGCATATTCTGATAGGAGTCTCATCCCTATATCCACAGGGTCGCCCTTTGTAATCTGGCCGAGTGATCTATCAATAAAATCAGCAACACTTATTATCCTTGCACCTATGGGTATGTCTTTACCTTTGAGCCCATCAGGAAATCCGCTCCCATTCATCCATTCATGGTGGTGTCGTATAAGAACACCTGCTTCCCTGAGATTTTCCACTGAATCAATTGCTGCCTGCCCCCTTACTGGATGCTGTTTGTACTCGTTAAATTCTGCCTCATCCATATCCTCTATATCTTTAAGGAGGAGCATGTCAGACATGCCTATCTTTCCAATATCGTGAAGGAGGGCTGCAACAGCAATTGTCTCTATTTCATCACTTGAAAGCCCCATACTCTTTGCCATCTTTGATGAGAGTTCTGCCACATGTTTTGAGTGGTTTGCTGTCCTCTTGTCCCTTAATTCAATCAATGTAGAAAATGCCTGGATTGAGTTCTTGAAATTCCTTTTGAGTGCCTCGTTTATCTTCCTGAGTTCATCGTTTTTCTTTTGTATCTCTATTGTCTGCTCCTGTACAAAGTACTCAAGTTGGGAGTTCCACTTCTTGAGTTCTTCATTCTGTTTCTCTATGATCTCATGGAGTTTCTTGTTCTCCCTGATCAGTGAATATCTGTTTGCAGCCTCCTTGATGATCTGCAGGAGTTCTTCATCATTCCAGGGCTTTGTTATGTACCTGTATGCCCCTCCGCGATTAATTGCATCTGCCACTGCATTTATATCAGCATAACCTGTGAGTAAGATCCTCATTGAGTCAGGGAGTATCTCTTTTGCCTTCTCAAGGAAATCCACACCTGTAAGACCCGGCATCCTCTGATCTGAGACAATGACCCCTATGTTCGGATGTTTGTTGATGATCTCAAGCCCTTCTTCTCCTGAATTAGCCACAAAGATCTCATAATCCTCGTCCATGAATAATCGTTTGAGTGATTGGAGTACATTCTTTTCGTCATCTACAAAGAGGATGGCTATGGGCTCATCTTCTACAGTCTTAATCGCCTCTTCCATTTCCGTTTACCTCCGTATCAAGCACAAGGATATCCCCTTCCTGGCCTGTATCGTATCTCATATGAACTCCCCTTATGAATACCCTGTGGCCATTTAATGAAAGGGTTTCAGAAAGTTTACCATCTGCATTGAGTCTCTCAATTAGACTCCTGATATTCTCATCAAACACCTCATCTTTATGCAGACCTATAACACCCTCATCCAAGCCGAGGATCTCTGTGGCCTTACTATTGCACTGGACTATCAATCCATCTGGATCTACGCCAATAACTCCAATTGGTAGTGAATCAAGGATATTTTGCGCAGCCATCAATATCCTGTTACGCATCCTGAGGTCTGCTGTCCTTTCTTCAACAAGGCGTTCTAAGTGTTCATTGATCTGCTGGAGTTCCTTGTTCTTTTTCTCAAGTTCCTCGGTGAGTTGTTTGTTCTTTATCTGGGTAAAGTAGTGATCGAGGGCAGTTGAAATAGTGACCTTGAGTTCTTCATCATTCCAGGGTTTGGGAATGAATTTATAAATATGTCCTTCATTTATTGCCTCTACCATGGATGCTATATCTGCATATCCAGAAAGCACTATCCTTATGGTATCAGGGTATATCCTGTATGCCTCTTTGAGGAAGTCAACGCCATTCATCCCTGGCATCCTGTAGTCAGATATAATCAACTGGATGGTTCCTTGATTTTCTTTTAAAATCTCGAGCCCTTCTTCTCCAGACTCAGCAGTGAGGATCTCATAATCACTATCCATAAATACCCTCTGCAAGGCCCTGAGCACATTCCTTTCGTCATCCACACAGAGTATCTTTACCTGTTCATTCATTCCTGTCATCCTCAACCACTGGTATCCTTATTGTAAATGTAGTGCCTTTGCCAACCTCGCTTTCAACCTGGATATCACCGTTGTGCTTCTTTATTATGTCATAGGTAATACTTAGGCCAAGGCCCGTGCCTTTCCCAACAGGCTTGGTAGTAAAGAAGGGCTCAAAAATCCTGTTTATCTTGTCTTTGGGGATACCTACCCCTGTATCAGAGATGGCAATATAAATGTTTCCATCACCATTCCATGTCTTGATCCTTATCTCACCCTGCTTCTCTATTGCCTGAGCAGCATTGACCAGTATATTCATAAATACCTGATTTAACTGCTGTGGATAACACTTTGTTAATGGGAGTTCACCATATTCTTTATATACCTTTGCCTTGTATTTAAGTTCATTCCACACTATATTTAATGTGCTCTCAATACACTCATTTATATCTGCAAATTTATACTCTGCTTCATCCACCCTTGAGAAACTCTTTAGATTCTGGACAATCTTCCTCACCCTTTCTGCTCCATCGAGTGATTCTTCTATTAGTTGTCCAATGTCCTCGAGTATATAATCTATCTTTAATTTCTTTCTCTGCTCTGCAAGTGACCTTTTTACATCCTCTGTCCCTATCTCATCTATTGCCTTTGTCTGGAGGTCTATATACTCACTCAGTCTCTTTGTATATTTGCTAAGGGTACCAAGATTGCTCGTGATGAATCCCATTGGATTGTTTATTTCATGGGCAACACCTGCTGCGAGTTGTCCAATTGAGGCCATCTTTTCCTGTTGTAACATCTGTGCTTGGGTGGCCTTGAGTTTGTTGAGGGCATTCTCAAGTTCCTTATTCTTTAATTCAAGCACATGCATCATGTTATTAAATTGCTCACCAATCTCATAGATTGGGTCAGAGGTTGCGTATTTATAAACCTCACATTCAGAACATGTTTTGTATTTTTGTGCAAATGCTCCTTGCACTTCACCTCCACAGAAGGTCCCTGCAATCTGCCAGCACCTCATGGCCTCTTTACCATAACATGGGCAATCTACTTTGGTGCATTTCTTGACCTCATAGCATCTCCTGAGGTGAGGATTTGAAAATCTCACTCCATAACTTGCCTGTTTCCTCACGCTCTCTATGAGTTTTGAGATCTGATTCAGGGCATTCTGGAGTTTCTTCCTGTTTTTCTCTATTCTGGTATTTGTATCTTCAAGTTCTGCTGTGATCTTTTTGATCTCTGTGTTTTCATGAATTGTGATTACAATACCAGAGAAGTTGAGTTCTGCATCTTCATATGGATAAGAATTGAGAATAAACCACCTCTTTGTCTCAGGATGGTAGAGTTCTATACCACCCACATAGAATGTCGTGGTCTCAAAACCATTCTCTACAATGATATCTTCCCAGTTCTGACCAAGGATCTCTTTATATGATTTACCAGTAAATTCTTTAAATGCCTTGTTTACCCTTCTTATCTTTCCCTGATCATCAGTAAGGATTATCATATCATCCACACAATCGAGTGTCCTCTCCCATTCCCTCTTTGCCCTCTCTATCTCATGAACCAGTTTCTTTAATTCATTTCTCTCTTCCACCAACATCTCTTGAGACTGAAGGATGGCTTCTCTATATTTCATATCTTGGGTAACATCCCGAGCAACCAGAAGTATCCTTGTAACCCTACCTTCACTGTCTCTTATTGGAGAGAGTCTCGCATCCCACCATATGGTGTTGCCATTAGACAGTTTTGTGGTGAATTTTACAGAGGCAGTATTACCTCTCAATGCCTCATCCAGTGCCCCTTTAAACTCGCCATGACCCTCTGTTATGAATGAAAGAATATTTTTCCCTGTAATATCCTCTTTGCTGAATTCAGTTATTATCCTGCCAGCAGGATTTATGGTAAGTATTGTCCCATCACCTGATATATTTGCAATGAGATCCTGTGAAAACTCAACAAATGACCTGTAGTATTCTTCAGATGTCTTGATCTCCTCTATCATTCTCTTCCGCTCTGTAATATCCCGCTCAATGTATATGACCTTTTCTATCCTGCCCATACTGTCTTTAATTGGAGTAGCTGTAATTTCTGTATATCGTTCCTCACCCCTTTCATTGATGTGAACATGCTCAAGAGTAACCTGCCTTCCTGTACTCAATACCTTTCTCACAGGACACTTATCATTACACGGAGTCTTGCGTTTATGAAGTAACTCATGACACTTCTTCCCGATGACTTCTTTCTTTCTCAATCCAGTACGCTCAAGAAACCTGGTATTTGTATCGAGAATACTGAAATCTCTTGCATCAATTATAGCCAGAGAATCTTCCATGCTATTTATCACTGTCTTCATGAATTCGCCTTGTGATTTAATTGACTCTTCATATCTTGATAAATCACTCACCATC
>Ga0180895_1044_pt1 | contig 19497 bp, 19 predicted proteins | sample Deesub1362A_J573_FD_124280 | JGI IMG/M metagenome (GOLD analysis project Ga0180895, IMG submission 124280) | Nitrospirae bacterium JdFR-83
CTCATGACAGGCCAGACAACCGACCCCCTTTTTTGCATGCTTGCTCATTGCCCATTGATCTGCTATCTTTGGTGCAACGAGCCTGTCCTGATGGCAGTTGATACATTTTGCTGAGTCTTCATCCACCTGGACACCATTAATAACCAGCGCATCTACCACTCCAACAAACATCAGGGGAATCAGCATTACCAAAAACATCACATTTTTTCTCATTCCAGATCCTCCCTCCTTTCATGTAGTGTTTGATTTTTAAAGCAGATAATATTTCAATACTACCCCTTAAACCCTACTTCATCTATCCCCTCCTTTCTTTGAGAGATTTTTTCGCACCTTTATTGATTTGTGTGGGTGGATACAGACATATTCACATACCATACAACCATTACATAATGATCTATCCACCTCTGGCATAAATTGTTCATTCAGTATTATTGCTCCCTTTGGACATCTGTATTTACAGATATTACATACTGTCTGCCCCTTCCAAGTGAGGCATGTTGACCTGTCAATCTCTGCATAGCCAAATTTGATAATCTCTCCATGGGGAGGCTGTTTAAGTGCTCCGGTCTCACAGCCCTCTATGCACTTCATGCATAAATCACAGGGATCATCAGAGGGAATGAGATATGGCCTGTTGTCACTNTCAGAAATCTGAATGATCCCTTTTGGGCAGACCTGCTTGCAGATTCCACATCCATTGCATAGGTGCTGGAATAATTCTTCATTCATTACCCCAGGTGGTCTTATAAACTCATCAGCAGTAATGGAGTTTATAAGACTCGATAGCCCCCTAAATGGCAGCCTCAAAAATTCCTTTCTGCTAAGTAACTTCTCACCCATCTTTTGTTAAACTATCAAAACTATTTTAAAAAGTATTCTCCACAAATGGCTTTACACTCAGATCCTGTGCAATATGGCACTGTACACAATTTACACGCTCAGGATGTGAGGTTATGGGTGCGTCATTGTCTCCAAGTCTATGGCACTCAAGACAAGTCGTCTCATCCTCTATCTCATGTGGGATAAGAGGTGGTGCCCCTTCAAATGCCCGTGGCAGGAGTGTGGTCTTTTCTTCTTTTATGTCCTGTTGAAAAACCGTACATCCACTCAGGTATAGAATGACCCCAAAGATTATTATCATAAGGATGGATAGGATCTGTGATCTTCTTGCCATTGTCCATACCTCCTTTCTTTAGTAAAAAACCTAAAACTAAAACCAAGGGCCCCTTGTTCACACCTATCAATGCATGCTCCGCAATTGGTACATTCTCCTGAGACCACTATTTCGTGCCTGCCCCTGATCGGACTCTCAAGTACATGAGGTTCAAGACATACCTCCTTGCAGAGCATACATTTTGTACAACTCAATTTATCTATTCTTACCCTTACAAGGCTCAGCCATCCAAGGAGTGAATAAAATGCTCCCATGGGACAGAGATACTTACACCATCCCCTCTTCATAAAGGCAATCTCAAAGAGTATAATCCCTGCAACAAGGATCAGTCCCATCCAGACACCAAAGACAATAGCATGGGTTATTGAATTTATGGGTGAGAGTATTTCAAACACAGGCACTCCTGTAGCAACTGTAATCACGAGCACCAAGCCGAGTACCATAAACTTTGTGCCCCTGGGAAGCACATTGTTAGATACAGAGATCCTGTTTCTGATTTTATCTGTAAACTCAAGTACCAGATGCAGTGGACATATCCAGCCACAGAATGTTCTACCCCCGACTATCAGATAGAAGGCTAACACGATCAGGGAGGCAATAATAAGGGGAAGATATATCTCTCCAGTCCCGAGAAAACTCTCTAAGACAGTGAATGGATTGGCAAGGGTCACACCCAAGATACTCATTGAATTGAGATCTCCTATTATGAACCTCTTATCAAAGTTCTGCACAAGCAGAATCCCTATTATCAGAAATTGGATGGATCTCCTTATGTATAGCCACTTTTTCATTACTTACTTCCACCCATACATATAATGTCTCCCAATCTGCCCTGCTATGATCTCCTCTGGGAATACCCTGATCGCTGGCCTTTCAAGCACACAATTATGTTCACATTGGCCACATCCAACACACTCCTCTTTATGAACTACTGGTTCAAATATGGTATGTCTGCCTGTCCGTGGATTTGGATGGACCTTTAGAGTAATGGCCCTGTCAATCAATGGACAGGTCCTGTAACACACCTCACACCGTATACCATTCAGAGAGAGACACTCTTCCCTGTCAGTGATTATGGCTATGCCCATGTTTATCTGTTCTCTCTCTTTTATGGAGTGATCAAGTGCACTCGTTGGACAGCTATTAATACATGGAAGATCAGGACAGAGATAACAGGGAGTTTCTCTTGCCACAATGTATGGTGTGCCTGCTGCTACACCTGCATCCATGTCTGCTATTTTTATTGCATCATATGGGCACACCTTTGCACATTTACCACACCTTATACATAGGGTGTTAAATGCCCCTTCCTGGATTGCACCAGGGGGGCGGAGGAAGAAGGGATAACCCTTCTTCCCTGTCATGGTGAGGAGTATATAGAGGAAGGGTCCTGCCGTAGCAACACCTGCCATCATTTTCAATACCTGTCTCCTTGAGGTCTCTTTTTTATCTTTATCTATGTCTATCTCTCCGCTCATTTTATACCTTCTCTATCCTACAGGCACACTTTTTAAAGTCAGCCTGTTTTGAAATGGGATCATATGCATCGAGTGTGAGGTTATTTGCCATTCTGCTCGGTTCTTCATCAAACCATGGTACAAATACCAGTCCCCTTTGTGGTTTATTCCGTCCCTCAATCTCTGCCCTCACAATAATCTCCCCCCTACGGGTCTTTACCCTTACCCTGTCTCCATTCTTGATCCCAAGTGCTCTGGCATCATCTGGATGAATGGAGACAAATGCCTCTGGGACTGCCCTGTGGAGTTCTGGTACCCTCTGGGTCATTGTTCCAGAATGCCAGTGCTCGAGCACCCTACCGGTGCAGAGCCAGAAGGGATACTCATCATCGGGTTGCTCTGCAGGTGGTTCATAAGGACAGAGCCAGATATTTGCCTTTCCACCATTTTTATCCTTGTTACCATAGAAGAATATCTCCTGCCCTTTTTTGACATAGGGATCATATCCCTCTCTATACCTCCACAAAGTCTCCTTACCATCGACCACTGGCCATCTGAGCCCGCGCACCTTGTGATAGACATCAAAGGGAGCCAGATCCTTGCCCCTGCCTATCCCAAACTGTCTGTACTCTTCCCACAGTGCCTTCTCGATTTTCCCATCATATTTTGAGAGGTCATAATCAAACAGGTGTCCGTATCCCATCCTCTTCGCAACCTCTATTATCTGCCAGAGATCAGACTTTGCCTCTCCAGGTGGATCCACTGCCTTAAACCAGAACTGGGTCCTCCTCTCTGCATTTCCATATGCCCCTTCTTTCTCAACCCACATTGCAGTTGGTAGCACCACATCAGCAAGTTCAGTGGTCCTTGTAGGATATGCCTCTGAGACAACCAGGAATCTCCCTTCTTTTTCAGCACCTCTTCTGTATCTCTGGACATTTGGCAGGGCCTGAAAGTAGTTGTTACACATCACCCACAGGCACTTGAGATCACCCCTCTCAAAGGCCCTTGCCATTTCAATGGCATGATATCCAGGTTTTGGATTTATTGTCCCTGGCGGGAGTTTCCATATCTTCTCAGCCAGTGCCCTGTGTTTTGGATTCATAACAACACCTATTGGCAATCTATGGGCAAAGGTACCGACCTCCCGTGCTGTACCACATGCACTCGGCTGACCAGTAAGAGAGAAAGGACCATTACCTGGTTCACTGATCTTACCTGTAAGTAGGTGGAGGTTATATATAAGATGGTTCATCCACACACCCCTGGTGTGCTGATTTACCCCCATTGTCCAGAAGGATACGGTCTTTCTGTTGGGATCAGCAAAGAGCCGTGCGATCTCAACGATCTTTTCAGCAGGGACACCGCTCAGACGCGCAGCATAGGACGGGGTATATGCTGAGACAAATCGTCTGTATTCATCGAAACTCACCTTTTTAGGCTTATCCTTAAATGTGGCTCCACCATCGTTCTTTCCATTGATCTCGAGTCCATAGGGTAGATTGTGCTGACCTTTGAGAAATGCTACATGCTTTGAGATAAACTCCTCATTCACAAGTCCCTCTCTGATAATGACATTTGCCATTGCATTGGCAATTGCAAGATCTGTCTGTGGTTTGAAGAGTATGATTATGTCTGCAGTGGCAGATGTCCTTGTGATCTGGGTACAGAGATCAACATGTTTGACATGTTTGAATTTCAATTTCCTGTCAGTCAATCTTGAGTAGAGAATGGGATGCATCTCTGCCATGTTTGCACCCCATGTAAAAAAGGTATCTGCATACTCAATATCATCATAACAGCCCATTGGTTCGTCCTTACCAAAGGTCCTGATAAAGGCTGCCACAGCTGAGGCCATGCAGAACCTTGCGTTCGGATCAATGTTGTTGCTCCTCATGCCAGCCTTTACAAACTTTGATGCTGCATATCCCTCCCATATGGTCCACTGACCTGAGCCAAACATACCCACTGCAGTAGGGCCATATTTGTCCAGTGCCTCTTTGAATTTTGAGGCCACAAGGTCGAGTGCCTCATCCCAGGAGGCCTCAACAAACCTTCCATTTTTCCTTATGAGTGGCTTTGTGAGCCTGTCCTTTCCGTACAGGATCTTTGCCAAGAAATATCCCTTGATGCAATTCAATCCCCTGTTAACAGGGGCATATGGGTCTCCTTTTGTGGCAACCACCTTTCCATTCTTGACCCCTACAAGGACACCACATCCAGTGCCACAGAATCGGCAGGGTGCCTTTGTCCATGTAATGCCTGTGAGTTTGCTGACCCTTGCATCTGCTGTGTCAATAGAGACACCAGCAGCACTCATGGCAGCAAGGGCTGCAGAGGCCTTTAAGAAATTCCTTCTACTGAGTTCCATTTTTTCCCCTCCTTTCGGGCCATTAAAAGCAAAGCCCTTCTTTTATGCATTTCTATTCTCCAAAGTGATGATAGACAAGATTAACTCCCAGTACACCTTCAATTTCAGATATCCTCTTGGATGTCTCAACCTCATCATCCACTGTATCAGCCTCTATTACTATCACGATCTTATGATCTTCGATAACCCTGTGTACCTCAACATTCTCCATCTCATCGAGTTTGGTTTTTACATAATCCAGTGACTCTGGCTTTGTATAAACTATTAGACCTGAAACAACCATTGAGAACCCATTTTTTATGAGTTTAGAAACGATCTATGTTAAGGATAGCAAAGGTTTTTGTAAATGTGCTGTTAATGTTTGTAAAGATTTTGTAAATTTGGTATTTCTTGAAAATATTATTGTTTTAGGCTATAGTAAAATCTCTTTTTTATCCTGCAATTTTTAAAAGGGAGGATGTTTCAGATGGCTGAGACTATCGAGATTAGGTGGCATGGACGGGGTGGACAGGGAACTGTTACTGCTGCAAAGGTCCTTGCAGATGCCTGCTTAAGTGGTGGCAGGTATGTACAGGCATTCCCTGAGTATGGGCCTGAAAGGGCAGGTGCTCCACTCAGGGCCTATAACAGGATCAGTGATGCCCAGATAAGGATGTACTGCCCTGTGCTCCATCCCCATATTATAAGCATTGCAGATCCTACCTTACTTGATGCTGTAAATGTATCAGAAGGTGCAAGGGATGATTCAATTTTTATTGTGAATACATCTCATGAGCCCTCGGAGATCCGTGAAAAACTCAATGCCAAACCCTCACAAAAGGTCTTTACAGTGGATGCCACAACCATTGCCATGGAGTGTATTGGAAGACCCCTTCCAAATGCTCCCATGCTTGGAGCAGTGGTAAAGGTAACAGGCATTGTGGATCTTGAGACACTCCTTGAAAATGTAAAGAAGAGTTTTGGTAAAAAATTCTCTCAAAAGATAATAGATGGTAACCTTGAGGCAACTAAGAGAGGATATGAGGAGGTAAAAGAAGGATGAGTGAACCATTATGGAAGAGACTGCCTGCTGGCTCTGTACTCCTTGAGCCTGGTAGTGCTGCCAAATTCAAGACAGGTTCCTGGAGGGCACTCAGACCAAGATGGATCAAGGAGAACTGTATTCAATGCCTCTTCTGCTGGATCTTCTGCCCTGATATGGCAATAAAGATTAACAAAGAAGAGGGTAAGAGGGAAGACTTTGACTATGAGTATTGTAAGGGATGTGGTATATGTGCCCTTGAGTGTCCTGGCAGAAAGGGCAATAAGGCAATAGTGATGGAGAAGGAGGGGAAATAATGGAGAAGATACAGGCTGTCACAGGTAATCATGCGGTTGCCGAGGCACTGAGGCAGGTGAATCCTGATGTATGTGCTGCATATCCCATAACCCCCCAGACAGACATGATGCAGAGATTTGCCAGTTTTGTATCTGATGGTAAGGTCGATACAGAGATGATCCTCGTGGAGAGTGAGCATAGTGCAATGAGTGCATGCATAGGTGCTGCTGCTGCTGGGGGCAGGGTGGCCACTGCCACATCATCCCAGGGGCTTGCATTGATGTGGGAGATGCTCTTTATTGCCTCAGGCAACAGACTGCCCATTGTAATGCCTGTTGTAAACAGGGCCTTATCAGCACCTCTTAATATACACGGAGATCATTCAGATGCAATGGGCGCAAGAGATTCAGGCTGGATACAACTCTGGAGCGAAAATGCACAGGAGGCATATGACAATACAATCCAGGCATTTCGCATAGGAGAACATCTGGACATAAGACTGCCAGTGATGATATGTCTGGATGGATTCATCGTGAGCCATTCCATAGAGCGTGTTGAATTCCTTGAGGATGAGGTGGTCAGAAAATTTGTTGGTGAATATAAGCCTGTGAATCCACTATTAGACATAGATCATCCAAAGAGTTATGGCCCACTCATACTGCCAGATCAATACCATGATTATAAAAAGGCACAGCATGAGGTCATGAAAAAGGTCAACAGGGTGGTGCTTGAGGTGGCAGAGGAGTTTGAAAAGATCTCTGGCAGGAGATACGGGCTCTTTGAGGAGTACAGGCTTGATGATGCTGAGATAGCAATAGTGATACTCAATTCTGCTGCTGGTACTACAAAGGATGTAATAGACCAGTATAGAAATAAAGGGGTTAAAGCGGGTTTACTCAAGCCGAGGGTCTTCAGACCATTTCCCTATGAAGAGGTGGCTCAGGCACTCTCAAATGTAAAGGCAATTGCTGTGCTTGATAGGGCTGACTCATTTGGTGGTTATGGCCCCCTTTTTGCAGAGATCAGTTGTGCAGTTATGTCAATGGATCACAGGCCCCTTATGATCAATCGCATCTATGGTCTTGGTGGCAGGGATTACCTCCCAGAGCAAGCAGAAGGCGTACTAAATGAACTCATTGAGATTGCTGAGACAGGCAAGATCAATATAAGGAAAGAATATATAGGTTTGAGAGAATAAAAATTTAAGTTAAAAGAGAGGTAGAAGATTATGGCAACAAAATCCCTCAGACTAAAAGAACTCGCAAAAGGAGAAGACAGATTTACCCATGGCCACAGGATGTGTGCAGGCTGTGGTACTCCTATTATTGTAAAACAGATCCTTATGGCCACTGATTATCCAATTATTGCATCAAATGCAACAGGATGTCTTGAGGTCTCCTCATGTATATCAGATTATACAGCATGGAAGATTCCCTGGATACACAGTGCATTTGAGAATGCTGCTGCAACCATATCAGGAATAGAGGCCATGTATAAATCCCTTGTCAGGCAGGGAAAGATCCCTGATAGAAAGATCAAGTTCATTGCCTTTGGTGGTGATGGTGGTACATACGATATAGGATTTCAGAGCCTCTCAGGGGCCATGGAAAGGGGACATGACATCCTCTATATATGTTATGACAATGGTGCATATATGAACACTGGTATTCAGCGTTCAAGTGCCACACCATTTGGTGCGAATACCACTACATGCCCTGCAGGAGACGTGATCCCTGGGAAGCAGCAGAAGAGAAAAGACCTCACCAGAATAATGGCTGCCCATGGTATTCCATATGTTGCACAGGCATCACCTGGTCACTGGATGGATCTCATGAAAAAGGTGCAGAAGGCCTTTGAGATAGAGGGCCCCAAATTCATGAATATTATCTCTCCCTGTAATAGGGGATGGAGGACGAGGACTGATGATGCCATCCAGATGTGTAAACTCGCCGTGGATACATGCTACTGGCCCCTTTATGAGGTAGAAAATGGGGTCACAAGGATCACTTACAGACCAAAGGAGAAAAAGCCAATAACAGAATTCCTCAAACCCCAGGGAAGATTTAAGCACCTGTTTGCACCTGAGAATGAATGGATAATAAAGGCGCTCCAGGAAGAGGTTGATAGAGAGTGGGAGAGGCTTCAGAGAGAGGAGAAGGCCTCTTCAGAGGGGTCTCAATAATACCCTTTTTTAAATATCCATGAGGATCGCCTTTGTCTCTACATATCTACCAAAGAGGTGTGGAATAGCCACTTATATGGATTATCTTGTCCATGGTATCAGGGAAGTAGATCAGACACCACAAATCAGGATCATTGCTGAAGAAGGTGCATCGCCTCTAAAAGAGGAAGGACTTGAGGTAATCCCTTGTTGGAATAGGAATAACAATTATGTTGAGGCTATTGCATCAAATATGGGAGATGTTGATATCATCCATATCCAGCATGAATACAGTATCTATAAGTTTGATGACAGACTTCCTACCCTGCTTGAGAAATTACAAGGTGTTGGGAAGAGGATCATCACCATCCACTGTATAAGACCTGCACAATTCTCAGAAAGAGGCCCTGTTGATGANGAATACGCAGCCAGGATCGCACACCTATCTGACGAGGTGATAGTACATCTTGAATCCCAGAGGTCTATTCTCATGCGCCTTGGTATCCCCTCTGAGAAGATCCATGTCATCCCACATGGAACTGAATTAAGTAATGAAGATAAGGAATTTTCACGAAGGAAATTGGGCTTACCATTGAATGCAAAGATCCTCCTCATGTTTGGGTTTGTTAAAAGGCATAAGTGTCTGCATATTGTGCTTGAGGCCCTTAAGGAAATAAGAGAAAGATTTAAAGATATATGTCTGTTTGTAGCAGGTGGCCTTGCACCAGGAGCATCTCAGGCTGAAAGGGAATATGCAGAGTTTTGTGAAAAGAGGATAGAGGAACTCGATCTCAGAGAAAATGTTATATACCCACAGACCTTTTTCCCAAATGAGGATGTACCTTATCTATTTGGGGCAGCAGATATCGTGCTCTTTCCATATTATGAAGAAGACAGATCTGCCTCTGGTTCATTTCATCTTGCACTTGGTGCGAAAAAACCCGTGATCGCATCAAGGATACCAAAGTTTGAGGAACTCAGAGAGATCTGTGATGAGATGCTCATTTTGCCATATAATTCATCAGGGATTGCCAGGATAGTGATACGGATCTTTGAGGATCATGAATTCAGAGAATATGTGCTTGAGAGGGTCGAGAGATTCAGGCAGGAAACCTCATGGCAGGCAGTGGCAAGAAGACACTTAGAATTATATAAAGGGTGAAGATATGGGAGAAGGGAGCATAGTAAAGTTAGACAAGGAATATATCTTTAAATTAGATTCACACCCTTCAAATCCCATTATAAAACCCCAAGATCTTGGTCTTACCTGGTATGAAAATGGTGAACTCAAAATCGGTGCTGTTTTCAATGGTGGGGCAGAGGTGTTTGAGGACAAGGTGGTTCTTATGCCAAGATGCCACAAGGAATATCGGAAGGGTAAGTTTTTTGATGAGAGACTCGGTATTGAGCGATCCTGTCTCGAGAATTATGTATCAGAGGTCTGGGTGTTGATGAGCGAAGATGGGGTTCATTTCAACAGACTTCAGAATGTAATAATACGTGGTGATGGTACAGAGCATCAGGACTTCTCTTATGGTATAGAAGACATCAGGATCATAAAAACCAAGGAACGATACCTCCTTGTGGGGTGTGGTAAGATCAAGCCTCCCTTTAAAGGCACAGATGCTGACAGGATTGCTGTATATTCAACTGAAAATTTTACAGACATTACATATCATGGTATTGTACGAGCCTTTGATTCACGCAATGCAGTCCCCTTTTCTGAACCTGTAAATGGCCTCTATTATATCTTGCTCAGATTCCACCCCAATATTCATCTTACACCCCTTAAGGGAGGCATCGATCAATTATTGAATCCAGGAGATTATGCAAATGAGTGGGAGGAGATATATCAGCACAGGGAAAAGAATCTACTCCTTCAAAGCGGACTTTATCCTCATGAAAGGGAAAAGATCGGACCAAGCACACAGGTCATCAAGACAGACAGGGGATGGCTGATCATATACCATGCTGTTGGAGAGATAGGAGAGGAGATATGCAGGATATATGGTCTGAAAGAGGGCATCAAGAGGGGCTATTCAGTCTGTGCAGCCATTGTTGATCTTGATGAACCCAGAAGGGTCCTCTGTCGTACAAAGAGGCCCATCTACATACCATCAGCACCATATGAGCTATACGGAAACGAAGAGTATCCAGTGGATGTGCCAGCAGTGGTCTTTCCTGTGGGTGCAGTGCTCAAGGGAGATAGGCTCCTCATTTATGCAGGAGCAGGAGATAAGTATGTTATTCTATTAAGTTGTAGTCTTCAGGCCCTTGTGAATTATCTCTGGGAGCACTGCAGGGTATGAAGAAATATATTGAAGAGAGGCCATGGGGAAGTTTTGAACAATTCTGTGAGAATGAAGTATGCACTGTCAAGATCATCAATGTAAAACCAAATGAAGAACTAAGCCTCCAGTATCATCGGTACAGAGATGAATTCTGGAAGATCATAAGCGGAAGAGCAACAATAGTTGTGGGTGAAGAAAGCCATGATGGCAAAGAAGGAGATGAGTTTTTTATACCAAGACTGACAAAGCACAGGATCAAGACAGGGGACTCTCCTGTTAGGGTGCTGGAAATCTCTTTTGGTAAATTTGATGAAGGGGATATAGTGAGACTGGAGGATAAATATAAAAGATAGTTTATCAGCCCTTTACTGTCTCAATTCTCACTGCAGATAATGGAATTCCCCTGAGAGTAGTGGCATGAGGACATGTAAGGGCATTTACCCCACTGTGAGGGAAATGTGCTGGTACATAGACAAAGCCTTCTGGAACCTTATCAGAGACAGAGACCTTGAGGTACGCATTACCACGTCTTGAGATTATCCTCACATAACCCTTGTCTGAGACACCAATTCTTTCAGCATCCTTTTCATTTATCTCAAGCAGTGCTTCTGGGGCAATCATAGCGAGTGCCCTTGACCGGGTTGAAGTGGTGCCTGAGTGTGATAATACATCTCTTACAACCATGTTTAATGGATACAATTCATCTGGCTTTTCACCAGGCATATAATGTACAGCATTAAATGAACGGGGCATCGGAGGTACACTATATTGTGCATCTAATAATGATTTTATCTCTCTTGTAATGTCCTGCATGTTATTTACACCAAGGTCTTTTCCCATAAAAGAGGCAAGTCTCTTAATGATCTGCCAGTCAGGAATTGCATCTCCAGGTGGCTCAACTACTTTATAGACCCTCTGGGCAATCCCCTCTGTATTAATGAATGTACCATCCTTCTCTGCCCATCCTGCTGCAGGCAGGACCACATGGGCTAATTTTGCTGTCTCTGTTAATGCTATGTCTTGCACAATCAAAAGATATAGGGACTTTAACACAGAGATGATCTGTGATGTATCAGGGAAGGTAACAAGGGGATCCTCTCCCATTATATAGAGTGCCTTGATGGATCCAGGTTTATAGAGCATCTCCCGTACACCCATTCCTGGCAGACTTAACACCTGATAGTACGGGCCTGCATCTGGTCTGATACCCATCTGATAAAGACCGAATGTATTTGCATATTCTGCAGGGATCTGGAGAGCATAAGGACCTTCACCAAGGAGATTGATCAGATTTGCTACAGCAAGGATGGTATCCATACCCTTTGTATTGTCAGAGATACTCATGGAAAGGGTAAACATCCTTGTCTTGGCCTGGTACAGTGTTTCAGCAAGGGTAATAATCTTATCCATCTCAATTCCAGTAATCTCAGAGACCCTTTCAGGGGTGTAATCTTTCAATGTCTCTTTGAGTTCTGAGAATCCGGAAATATCAGGGGCATGTTTTGTATCAAAGAGTCCCCTGTCTATCATCACCTTCATGATTCCGTTCATAAGTGCCACTGCTGTTGCAGGCCTTATTTTTAACCACTGTGTACTGTGCCTTGTGAGTTTTGTCTCCCTGCTGTCAACCACAATGAGTTTAGATCCCTGTTTTTTGGCCTGGAGGATATTGAGTCCAAAGACAGGGTGTGTTACACTGGGATCTGATTCTATAACCAAGATCAGGTCTTTCCCAAAGGGTGATCTGAGGTCCACCCTGTGGCCATGAGTACCAAATGCCTTTATCCACGCCTTTTCCACAATGTCATAACCAAAGGCAGCAGAGGAGTCGATATTGTCTGAACCAATGACCTTACGCATAAATTTCTGGAGGAGATAATTTTCCTCAATCGTACACCTTGGCGACCCTATTGCACCTACAGAGGATGGACCATGAGCAGCCATTATGTTCTTTAATCTCTTGCTTATATAATCAAGTGCCTCATCCCAAGACACAAGCACAAGGTCTCCATCCTTCCTTATCATAGGGTGTCTTAAGCGATCCTTGCTATAGATATAATCGATGCCAAACCTTCCCCTTCCGCAGAGATTTCCCTTATTCACTCCCTTATCTTCCTTGCCCCTTGATCTAAGGATCTTTCCTTCCATAATCCCCAGTGTAAGGGTACAGCCACAGCCGCAGAAGGGGCATATTGTATCCCTTTCCTCAATGAGCCAGGGTCTGATTCGGTATTTCAATACCTTATTCAGAAGGGCACCTGTAGGACATATATCAATGCACTGCCCACAGAAATCACACTCAAGGACCTCACCAAATGCTGGCTGGACAACCGTATAAAACCCCCTACCTATAAGCCCAAGTGCTTCTTCTCCCTGGTATTCTGCGCATAGACGTACACACTTACCACAGAGTATACACCTATTTGCATTCAATTCTATAAGAGCACTCTTGGTATAAGGAGGTATATGTTTTCTCTCCCTCACGAAGCGGCTCTCGGTCTTTCCATACTGATAGGCCAGATCCTGCAGGGCACACTCTCCTGCCTTATCACACACAGGACAATCAAGGGGGTGATGGACTAATATAAACTCGAGTATTGTCTGCCGAATCTTTCGAACCCTTGGGGTATCTGTCCAAACTACCATACCATCTCTGGCAAATGTTGCACACGATGCCTCAAGCCTCCTCTGTCCCTCTATTTCCACAATACACAATCTACAGCCACCATAGGGTTCTATCCTGCTGTCATAACACAGATTCGGGATCTTTATACCATTACTCAATGCAGCCTCAAGGATGGTAGTCTGTTCCCTTGTTCTGATCTTTTTACCATTTATAGTGAGTTCTATCATCTCTTTACACCTCTATTTTTATTTTCTGAACTTCTGATAGGTCTTCTGGAATCTGGCCTGCTATGTACTCTAATTCAGATTCACTCACATTCCGTGCAGTAGCAGGGAGGATCTTTATAGAGCCAAACTTACATGTATCCCAGCAAGTACGGCAATGTAGGCAGAGTTCCTGATTGATCCTGTGAGGTTTTTTCTTTTCCCCTGTAATAGCACCAGTGGGACATGCCTTAAGACAGGCACCACAACCCTTACATAGTCTTTCATCTATGTAAAATGTACAGAGATCCTTGCACACCCCTGTTATACACCATTTATCATTTATATGCATTTCATATTCTCTCCTGAAGTACCTTATTGTGGAAAGCACAGGAGTGGGTGCAGACTGTCCGAGCCCACAGAGTGATGCCTCTATGATATCATTCGAAATATCCTCAAGTAGTTCAATGTCTCCTGGCTTACCCTGACCTTTACATATATCATCAAGCAAATCGAGCATGATCTTTGTACCAATCCTGCAAGGGATACATTTTCCACAGGATTCATCAACCGTAAATTCAAGAAAGAACTTTGCAGTGTTTACCATACAGTTGCTGTCATCCATCACCACCATCCCACCAGATCCTACAATTGCTCCGCACTTCTTGATATCTTCATAGGAGACACGCATATCCAACAGTTCTGCTGGAATACATCCTCCTGAAGGACCTCCTATCTGCACTGCCTTGAATTTTCTCCCCCTCTTTTTGATACCACCACCAATCTCATAAATTATCTTTCTCAGGGGTGTGTCCATTGGGACTTCAACGAGTCCAACATTGGCCACATCACCAGTAAGTGCAAAGACTTTGGTACCAGTGCTCTCTTCGGTACCAAAACTTCTAAACCACTCAGCACCATTCAGGATGATTTGTGGTATATTTGCAAAGGTCTCAACATTGTTAAGTACTGTAGGCTTATCCCAGAGTCCCCTGACCGCAGAACGCCACATCTTTGGTCTTGGCATACCCCGCTTTCCCTCGATTGAGCGCATCAGGGCAGTTGCCTCACCACAGACAAATGCACCAGCACCCTGGTATATCTCGATGTCGAAATCAAATCCTGTCCCAAGGATATTCTTGCCCAGAAGCCCCATCTCATAACACTGATCTATAGCAATCTGTAACCGTTTGACTGCCAGAGGATATTCTGCTCTCACATAGATATAGCCCTTATGGGATTGGGTTGCAACTCCACATATAATCATTCCTTCAATTACTGCATGTGGATCTGATTCCATAATAGATCTATCCATAAATGCCCCTGGGTCTCCTTCATCACCATTACATACAACATACTTCACATCAGACTTGATCTTTAATCCCAGTTCCCACTTCTTACCCGTTGGAAAACCTGCTCCACCACGCCCCCTTAATCCTGATTTCTTCACCTCTTCTACTATTTCTTCTGGGGTCATCTGGGTGAGGGCCTTTGCAAGAGCCTGATATCCTCCCATGGTAATATAGTCCTCGATCTTTTCAGGATCAATGAGTCCTTTATTCTTTAATACCACCAGTTTTTGGTGTTTAAAGAATGGGATATTGTGTATTGAGGGAATTGAGAGTTTCTTCTCTGGTTCTCTAAATACCAATTTTTGATAGGGTCTTCCTTTGAGAAAGTGCTCTTCAACAAGCTTGGGCACTTCTTCACATCTCAGTTCCTGATAAAACACCTCATCAGGATGCACAATCATNACAGGCCCCTTAGCACAGAACCCATTGCATCCTGAAAGCACTACCCTCACCTCTTTGTCGATCCCCTTTTTCTTGAACTCCTCCTCAAAGGCAGACTTGACCCTCAGTGCCCCACTTGCCATACAGCCTGTTCCTGCACAGAGCACTGCCTCTGCACGGGCACATCCCATTTCCTTCCCTCCTTTCCTGCTCTGTAAATTTTTACACCTCCCTTTCCATCATGATCCTACAGTACTTCCAATGGCCAGGGCATATTTCTCTACGGGATTTCCTCCCATGATGTGCTCCCTGAATATCTCTTTCATCTTTTCTGCATTCAGATCTCCATATACCACAGGTTGCTGATTTATCATTTCAACAACAGCCATTGGCTCGTGGGCACAGAGTCCACCACAACCTGCGGTCTTTACAATCACATCATCCACTCCAGCGAGTGTAAGTTCATCTATTAAGGCCTTCATAATCTCCCTTGCTCCTGCTGCGATTCCACATGTGCCCATATGTATAACAACCTTGACCCTGTATCCACCCTTTCTCAGGGTATATATCGCCCTGTTCCTTTCCTGGATCTTCTTGAGATCCTCTATTTTTAGCCTGGACATTTATTCTCCTCCTGTATTTCTTTTTCAATCAATGTGTCCTCTTGATGAATTCATTCACTGCATTGATTACCCTTCTTCCTGTCTTCCAGGTAACATCCTTCCATATCTTGTCAGGCCCTCCGATGTAACACGGTACATGCATGCCACCTGGCTTTGTCCTGAAGCAAGGGTAGAATGAGACAATGCTCCATATTTCAGAAGGATATCTGTTGAGTTCCCGTGCTATACGCTTTAATACCTTGGAGGGGAGGTAGCCGAATATCTCCTGCACTTGTAGGAGTATCTGAATTATATGACCTGGCTTTTTTCTATTCTCATCTATGACCCTGTCAAGTTCAGCAAGTTTTGAAGGAGGTATATCCTCCCCAGAGATCTCCTCCAAGGTGTTTTCTTCCATCCATTCCACTGCCTTTTCTGTGACCTCTTTAAATGTCTCTGGGGTAAAGGGCTTTCTTAGGAGGCTGATTATGCCAATTCTGTGTGCCTCCTGGATGCGATCCTGTAACAGGTCATCTGTCATCACCACAATACCTATAGCGGGATGGGTCTGTTTTATCCACTTTATTACAGTGATGGTGTCCATATCTGGCATTGTCAGTGATATAAAGACGAGATCATATCTTTTCTGATCTATCTTGAGCATGGCCTCTTTTGCAGTGAGTGCTCCCTCTAAATTGTAGGTATGAGAGGTGAGGATGTGTTTTGCACCCTTTAAGATTCGTGGATCACTGTCCACGACCAGAATATTAATGGTGTCTTTATCCCTCATTTTTTATCCTCCTTTCATCAGGGTCCTGCTCCATTAAACTCCCAGTATTTCCATTTGAAGTACTCATTAATAGCCCTTGCTGCCCTTCTGCCTGCTCCCATAGCAAGAATCACTGTTGCAGACCCTGTAACTATGTCTCCACCAGCAAAGACCCCCCTCTTTGAGGTCATACCTGTACCTTCTTCAGTAATGATGTAGCCATTCCTGTTTAACTTAAGATCAGGCAGGGTCTTTGTTAAAAGTGGATTTGCCCGTGTACCTATTGCTACAATTGCAGTATCTATCTCAATCTGAAACTCGCTACCCTCTATTGGAATCGGCCTCCTTCTGCCAGATTCATCTGGTTCTCCAAGTTCCATCTTTATGCATTCCACTGCACAGACATTCCCATTGCCATCATCAATAAACCTTACTGGATTTGTTAAAAGTACAAACTCTATTCCCTCTTCATGGGCATGATGGATTTCTGCCTTTCTTGCTGGCATCTCAGCCTCTGTACGTCTGTAAATGAGATATACCTTTTCTGCACCCAGTCTTAAAGCAACCCTTGCTGCATCCATTGCCACATTACCACCACCCACTACAGCGATCTTCTTTCCCCTCTTTATAGGTGTGTCATATTCGGGAAAGAGATATGCCTTCATCAGATTTACCCTTGTTAGGAATTCATTTGCAGAATAAACTCCATTGAGATTCTCACCAGGTATCCCCAAGAACATGGGCAGGCCTGCACCAATACAGATAAAGCATGCATCATATCCATGTTCATTCATCAGTTCATCAATGGTGTAAAGTTTTCCTATCACTGCATTGAGTACGATCTCAACACCCAGTCTTTTGATGTATTCAACCTCTCTCTCCACTATTACCTTTGGTAACCTGAACTCAGGAATGCCATAAATCAGCACACCACCAGGCATATGGAAGGCCTCAAATATAGTTACCTGATGACCTGATCTTGCAAGATCAGCAGCACAGGTCAGACCTGCTGGACCAGAGCCTATAATTGCAACCCTCCTTCCAGTGGATCTTGGTATCTCTGGTATCTTTATCTCACCTCTTTCTGCCTCATAATCAGCAACAAACCTCTCCAGGTTGCCAATGGCAATTGGCTCACCCTTTTTCCCTAAGAGACAACGAGCCTCACACTGTGTCTCCTGTGGGCAGACCCTTCCACAGACAGCAGGTAATGCATTCTTTTCTTTGACCCTGTAGCATGCCTCAAGAAACTTCCCTTCCCTGACAAGCCTTATGAATCCGGAGATATCCACCTCAACAGGACACCCATCTTTGCAGGGAGGTCTCTTACACGCCAGGCACCTTGAAGCCTCTTCAACTGCCTCATCAGGAGTATATCCATAAGGTACCTCTGAGAAATTCCTGATCCTTACCTCAGGTGCCTGTTCTCTCATCTTTACCCTGGGTTTTGTCTTCCTATCCTCTATCCTGGCCTCCATATCAATTCACCCTACCTTCATTGCCTCCTTGCCCGATTCATGGCTATACTCTCTTCAGGAATATACATCTGCAACCTCTTCATGAGCAGGTCAAAATTTACCTCATGCCCATCAAACTCAGGCCCATCAACACAGGCAAACTTTGTTTCTCCTCCCACCTCCACCCTGCAACCTCCACACATGCCAGTACCATCAATCATGATGGGATTGAGACTGACTATTGTCTTCACGTTATATCTCTCAGTTGTCTTGCACACAAACTTCATCATTATTACGGGTCCTATGGCAAAAACCAGATTTATCCGTTCTTTCCTCAGGATCTCATCAAGGGGAGTAGTTACCACACCTTTGATACCATAAGAACCATCATCTGTGGTGATAATAAGGCTATCAGATACCTCACGCATCTTTTCTTCCCAGAAGAGGAGAGATCTTGTCCTTGCGCCAATAATAGAGACAACCTTATTGCCTGCCTGTTTTAGTGCCCTTGCTATGGGATATACCGGTGCAATCCCTACCCCTCCACCCACACAAATAACCGTGCCAAAATTCTCTATGTGTGAATGGTTTCCAAGAGGGCCTATTATGTCACTTATAGAATCACCTTCCTTTAATGTCCCTAAGTGGTGTGTTGTTTTGCCTACTTTTTGAAAGATGGTGGTAATGGTGCCCCTCTCCCTATCAAAGTCAGCAATAGTGAGAGGGATCCTTTCACCCTGTTCATTGATCCTGAGTATAAAGAAATTTCCTGGCCGGGCCTTTTTGGCGATCTCTTCTGCCTTTATTTCAAGCAGGGTTATATGTTCTGAAAATTCTTCTTTTCTCAATATCTCAAACATCCATCACACACCCTTCTTCTCTATCTGAGTAAATTTTCTGACAAAAGGCATACCCTGTAAATCCATAGAAATTTGAAGGTTTTAGGGAGAGGTTTTCTTATAGTGACTTAGGGGCTTTATCCTATATAGGATATAGAGATTATCCTATATTTCTTTTCTCATTCTGAGGGTGTCGAAGACACTGAAGAATCTCGGATCCTTCGGGCTTTTGCCCTCAGGATGACGTTATAAAGTTTATTTCAATAAGAGGATTTGACTGCATGCATGAGTACATCATGGGTGCTCTTCAATTGTAATTTGATCTTGATATGTTCTATATAGGTCTCAACGGTTTTAACACTGAGGTTCAATCGTTCTGCTATTTCCTGTTTCTTTAATCCCTTACCAATGAGTTGATATACCTCCAGTTCACGGGTACTGAGAATCTTGGTTGGATGGTGAAAGTCTTCAATCTTTGCCTTAACGAGTTTATTTA
>Ga0180895_1128_pt1 | contig 18653 bp, 23 predicted proteins | sample Deesub1362A_J573_FD_124280 | JGI IMG/M metagenome (GOLD analysis project Ga0180895, IMG submission 124280) | Nitrospirae bacterium JdFR-83
TGCCCTTTGAGACTATATCACCATTCTCGATATCCTGCCTTGCCTGTCTGAGATGATTCACTGCTCCGTCATATAGCATCATTACTATCTGAACCTTATCAGTAGTTTGAATTACTGACTTCTTGTAGTTTTGGATATCCATAGTACCTCCTACACAAACAAATTGACCTGAGTTGCGAGATAATTGCTCATAGTATCAAATCCACTAACGAGTGCCTCAAGGGCAGTGAACTTCTTGACAAGTTGATCCCTCTCTTTCTCCAGCCTGTATTCCATATCCTCAATAGTCTCATTGATGTTCTCTATGATATCACTTATTCCTTCTTCCCTGAGCGTGATTGCCCCATTAACTGAGCTTGTTACTGTGTCAATATAATCATATATCTGATGTGCGATACCATTTGAACTGAGGGTGAAGAGTTCAGCCACTTCGTCAAGGCTTGAGCCTAATTTTTCATCCAATTCAGAAGTATCAATCTCCAATTGACCTGTCTCACTGTTTGTGGTAATACCAATCATTGCGAGCATGTTTATGTCGCCGCTCACACCTGACACTGCACTGGAAATTATGGATCTCAATTTCTCCTGAATGTGACGTGCGGTGCTCTCCCCTATAAGGACACCTGCCTCACCTGTGGCAGTATCATAATCCATATGAGTAGACAGGAATGAAATCACATCATTATAGGCATTTACAAAATTCTGGATGTTTGTCTTTATTGCGTCTATATCTGCTGTAACAGAGATAGTGGCAGATGCTCCTGCCTTTTTCAGGTCAAATGTAATACCTGTGATAACATCAGAAATTGTATTCGTGCTCCTTGTAATCTGAAGGCCATCCACTGTAAATACTGCATCACTTGCACTCTTGGTTTCAGTAAAGGATGCAGCAGTAAAATCTACTGTTCCATCTGTACCGTCAAGGGTAGTACCAGAGTCTATGGTTATTGTATTGGATGATCCTGAATCATTTCCAGTAAGCACCAGTCTGTAATTGGTTCCATCATTTACAATCGTGGCTGTAACGCCAGGATTATTTGGATCTTCATTGATTAAGTCTCTAAGTCCTTCCAGTGTGGTACCATCAGGGACTGTAATCGTTGTCTGTGTCCCTGCATATGTATATTGAAATGCCTTGTCTGTTCCACTGCTGTTTATTACATCTGTGGAAGAGGTAAGGCCAGAGCCGTTATGTACTTCCTTCTCTTCAGATGCGAGGGATGTGATAGAGATGGAGTAGTTGCCCACTGAGGCAGAGCCACTCACACTCACATCCAATACTGTACTGTCACTCACCGAGGCCTCTTTTTCATAGAACTCATATGAATATCTGAGATCATCTACTGCATCCTGTAATGACTTAAGTAGTGATTCAAGTTCAGAATAAAGATCGAGTTTCTCGTTATATTCTGACCTTTTATTTTCAAGAATGTTGATGGGCTGTCGCTGTATCTCTATGATTCTGTCAATGAGTTCATTATAATCAATTCCTGTACTGATACCACCTACTACAAATGTTGAAGACATCTTTTAGACCCCCTCTCTGGGACTTTTATTTTTATTAACAAAATATACACTCCTTCCTCCCTGCCACCCTGATGTTCTATGTCTGCTTTCTGTTTATCCTTCTTTATCAATCAATATTCCCTTCAGTTGCTCAGCATGTTTTGACAGTTCTATCAATTCCTGGGGAGGTATCTGTCTTATTACCTTATCTGTATCCTCATCTATTATCTTTACTACAACGATATTGAGATCCTTTTCTATCTCTAAATGGATCTTTCTATGGAACATCTTGGCCACATTTGTGATCCTCTGCATTGCCTCTTGTACATCATAGTGCTCTATCTTCTTTTGATCTTCTGAATTAACAACACTATCTTTCTGCTTTACATCAGAGTTGACAGAGACCTGGCGTTTGGGCTCCACTGTATTTAGAGCCTCATTACCTGTCTTTTTTATCACGCCNTCTATCATAATCTTCTGTCACTCCTCATACATTTTTATGAGGGGCAGGATGATTACCATCCTGCCCCTGCTTTACTCCCCCAAAGGCTATGTCAGAAGCTGGAGTGCATACTGGGGTATTATATTTGCCTGTGCAAGTACTGCAACTCCAGCCTGCAGGATTATCTGGTTCTTTGTGAGATTGGCTGTCTCAACAGCAAAGTCAGCATCTACTATACGGGAGTTTGCTGCTGTGAGGTTTTCTACAGCAATCTCCAAGTTTGCAATGGTGCTACTAAGCCTGTTCTGGACAGCACCAAGGTTACCCCTTCTTGTTGAGACAGTCGAGATAGCGCTGTCAATCAGTGTTAGCATTGATTGAGCATTACTTGCTGTCTCTATACTTGAGATCGTTCCACTGAGACCCAATGCTGATGCATCAATATCAGCGAGGGTAGATCCTGAGATTGTGATCCTGTCCTGGTTGGTGTTGTTAATACCAACCTGTAGTGATATTCCATTAGTACTGAGACTACCGTCTAATAGTTTAAGTCCATTGAAGTCTGTGGTGTCTGAAATCCTGGTAATCTCAGCTTTGAGATCCTGGAATTCCTGGTTCAATGCGCTCCTGTCAGAGGCAGAAAGCACGCCATTTGCTGCCTGTTGTGCGAGCTCTCTCATCCTGGTGAGTATGTTGTGGATCTCATTCAATGCACCCTCGGCAGTCTGTACCACTGAAATACCATCCTGAGCATTTCTGACTGCCTGATTGATACTCCTGATGTGTGCGGTCAGTTTCATTGAGATTGCCAGACCTGCTGCATCGTCCTTTGCAGAGTTGATCCTCAGACCTGAAGAGAGCCTCTCAATGGATACAGCCAGTTTTGCCTGTACCCTTCTTACATTTCTCTGGGCATTGACTGAATAGAGGTTGGTGTTGACTATTAAACCCATCTTCCTCCTCCTTGATTCGTAGTCAATGATCCAAACAGGATCACTGACCCGGATTCCTTTCCTTTTTGCAAGCTACGCTTGCAATCTCTGAGGCTTAGGTCTTTTCTCTCTGCATCCCTCCTTTCCTGACCATCGCCTCTTTTTTTCTTTTACGCTTCTTATCGGCTGTTTTTGAGAAAACTTTAGAAGAGGTGTAAAGTTTTTTTCCAATCCTGGAGGGAAGAATAAGGCAGGCTATCTTTCAAGAANCAACTGGACCCCTCTCATATTCTTACTGTTAATGACAATGGGGCCCTTTAAATTTGCTATTACATCATTATCTTTTACTCTCATGGTAACAAGCACAACAAGGTCAGCATCGTCCTCAATTTCAAGGTAGTTTCTCACGGCATCATCTATACCCATTGAAAAGTCATTCACTATCAGTTCTGGTGGCACAACTATAAATGCGATATCTGGATCATCAACTGCTTGAAGCCACTTCACAGGTGTGTCCCTATGGTCTATGAGTACAAATCTTCTCAGCCACGGAAGGCCAATGAGACCTTGTGGAAAGTTTATTATCTTGTCCTCTTTTACTTCAAGGGTACCAAATCTTGAGGTCTCAAACCTTATCATCTTTCTTAAGCACCTCACTTATCTTTGTAACTTCATTGAGTTCTATCTTTGATGCAAGGATGTTTTCATCTCTGATCTTATCATATATCTCCTTTCTGAATATCCTTACATTCAAAGGTGCCTCGATTCCAAGCCTCACAGAATTGCCTTTTATCTCTACCACAGTAACTGTAATCTCATCTCCTATAATAATTGATTCACCCGACTTCCTTGTCAATACGAGCATCCTGCGATCCGTTTTTTAAAAAATATTTATAGAAAGTTCAATAATGTATTCGATACAGCCTCTGCTCCTGCAAGTTTTAGAGTTTGCAGAGCAATCTCTAATTTTGCTATCTCATTTGAGACCTCGGCTATATCAGCATCCTGTGTATTGGAGAGCCAGACCGTAAGATTATACTCTCTATCCTCAAGTGCTATCTTTTTATTTTCAAGTGTATTTAGTCTTGCACCAACATCTGCCCTTATCTTTGAGACCTGCGTAAGGGCATTATCTATCTCTGTAATGGAATTCTGGATGGTGGTAATATCATTACTAAGAAGTGCGTCTTTTAAGTCATCGAGTATCTCAAAATAGGTCTTGCCACCAGTCACAAACGCTTCATTTCCAGGGATGTTAATAGCAATTGTTGCATTTCTGTCTATCATTACCATTATTTCACCTGAATTGCCCTGGTAATTAAAATTAGAATCAAATGCCTGAGTATCGGTCTTATATCCAGAAAAGATATATCTATTTCCAAATTTGCTATTTGATAAATTCAAGAGGTTATTAACGAGTTCATCCACCTCTTCAGCGAGTATCTCTCTGTCAACATCGCTCAATGTGCCATTGGCTGCCTCCATGGCTATCTCTCTTGCACGTGTAAGACCATCAGCCACTGTTGACATTACTGTGTCTGTATAACTCAGATAACTTGTGGCCTCATCTACATTGCTCATGTACTGGGAGACCTCATCGAGATTAAACTTATAGTTAAGTGCCTTTGACATGCCACTCACATCATCAGAGGGTTTGGTTATTTTCTTACCAGTAGAGAGCATTTCAGAATACTTTGTAAGTTCCCTTAAGTTTGAGTTAAGGGACCTCGTAAGCATGTTATATATCATGAATGTCGAGACTCTCATAGGTTTATTATGGTCTCCATTAATTCATCTGCGACCTGAATTATCTTTGCAGCTGCCTCATATGCCCTTTGATACATGATCAAATTTACAGCCTCTTCATCGAGTGATACCCCTGATATCTCCTGCCTCTTCATCTCCAGTTCATTGAGCATATTGTCATCGTATATGAGACTGTCATATGCAGATCCACTCATAATACCCACAGTGGATACAAGGCCATTGTAGTAGTCCTCATATGTGCTTGATCCAAGGGCATCGATCTCTTGCTGGGATAATTGGGCTAATTGGAGTGCATTCGTATTGTCGCCGGGAAGATCTGACAGAGAAGAGGCCGCTGCTATCTTTTCTGTATCTGTTATTGCTACAGAGGCATCCTCAATTACTCCTGTGAGTGGACTTATAAAGAACTTATCTCCTTGTACTGGTGATCCGTCAATCACCACATTTATCCCATCAAAGGAAATATTGCCTCCTGGTGTATATGTACCAGAAGCTACCATACTACCCGTTTGTAGATCATATACCTCATAGTCTGTATCACTCGTAAATCTGATTTCATATTCATCAAGTGTAAGGGATGAGAGATCAGTAATTGTGGCAGATGAGATATAACCTGCCTGTGAATAGACTCTGTAGTATATTTGCAGATCTCCAAAGAAATTATTATTGGTGGATCCATCAAGGCCATATCCACCTCTATGAATAATGTTTGTCTCTTTTATAAGTGATGCGATCATCCTTCTCAGACCAAAAAGGACATTATCAGAGATATCACTTCTTACAGCAATAAGACCACCGAGTTTACCTTGCTTGATAAAATCAGTGATATCATCACCTCCATAATACACATGTCTGTTGCCTTCTAAGTCTACTGCAGTAGTAAGATTATATGACTTATCATTATTAACAAGGCTCTTACCAGCAACAAGGATGGTCACTGCTCCATTGCTGTCTTCATACCAGGTAAAATCAACTAATTCCCCAAGTTCTGTGAGTAATTGATCCCTCTGATCCCTTAGATAAGATGCCTCTTCCTGACTGAGCCCTGCCTCTACCTGCACAATCTTCTCGTTCATTTCGGCAATCTGGGCTGTTAAATTATTTATATTCGTAATCACATCCCTGATCTCGTCATTTACTCCTTCTAAGGTCTCTACAATGTCTGACTCCATCTGCTGGGCAGTCTGCAACAGGGCCTTTGCCTTCTCAAGGAGGGCAGCACGCTGGGCCTCGCCTTCAGGGTTGGTAGCAACATCCTGCCACGCATTGAAATACTCGCTCAGGACATTTGCGAGCCCTAAATCCTGTGCCTCATTGAATATCTGCTCTATCTTGCTCAGTGCATCATACATTGCATCAGATAGTCCATAACTATGCTTCTGACCTATAATTTGAAGAAATATAAAATTATCATAATGTCTCACCACATCTACATCTCCTACACCCCTGCCAACAAAGTCACCTCTTATCTGTACAGGATTGGCACTCACCATTACCACATCTTGGCGATTATATCCAGGGGTATTGACATTGGCAATATTGTTGCTTACAACATTCAAGGCAAGTTGATTCGCATAAAGTGCTGATCTCCCTATATCAAATATTCCAAATATTGACATCTATGACTCCTTGGATATGAGAATACCTGTAGAATTAAATGATCCTCTACCCTTGAATGAATCAAAAAAATTCGTTGTAGACCTCAGAAAGTTAATAGATCTCTCAATAAGTACATTATTAAAACGATTCATCTCTTCAATGGTTCTCAAAAGGGAGAGTAGTTCTGATCTGAGGGAGTGAAATGTATGATTTCCTGTAATATTGCTGATATCCTGGAGATTTATCTCTCTTTCAATATCATGTTCATCTCTAAACTTATTAACAAGCCTCTGCCTTTCTTCTTCAAGGAGCTTCAACCTCATAAGCATTGTGTCTTTTTCTTTTGCTATCTCTTCTATCTCTCTGGGCTTGATATTAATGAGACTCTTCCTCTCCCTTTTTAACAGGTCAAGGAATTGTCCATATGAACGAACCTGTTCTCTGAGTATGTTAAGCAAAGCCTCTTCAGTCTTCATAGTTCCTCTTCAATTATCTTCTGGGCAACCTTTAGTGAATCAACTTTATATGTCCCGCTCTCAATTGCCTTTTTAATCGCCTCCACCTTTTCAGCCCTTATCTCAGGGAGTTCATCAATCTGTTTTTTGAGTTCTGCTATTTCCTTTGCCCTGCCAGAAAGGCTGATTCTGTCAGATACAGGCTCTCCTTCCTTCTTTGCCTCGTTCTTCTTGACCTGATTCTGGTTACGATTCAGTTCCTGAATCTTGTTCAGGAGATCCTTGCCTTCAAGCGGATTATTACCCTGGATCTTCATACTTCATACCCCCTTTCTATATACTCAAAAACTGATTTTTTACCACTTCCTATTTCCTGTCTTCTGAGGTGTAATATTTTTTTACACTTTCTATGTCTCTTATCGGCCTTTTCAAAAATATCTTTAATCTTTAATTTCTTATCTCTCATCTTTTTAATCTCCTTTAGGTATCCTCTCAAGCCATCTCAGAATCGAATCCTGCAATCCCATACCACGTCCTGCCAAGAGTCTTGAAACCTCCATATCAAACATACTTATATATGTATCATAACCAAGTCCTTTTTTCTCTCCAAGTGCTTGAGATGTCTGTCTCATAATCTTTATCAGTTCATAGAGAAACAGGGACTCCATTTCTCTTGCCACTATTTGATAATCAAGATCTCTATCGCCTTTCTCATTAACCACTTTACCCCTGTAATCCCTATACCTCATGAGGAGCATTTCATTTATGTTTAAACCCAGATTCATCACATTATCTCCAGTTCTGCCCTCAGTGCACCTGCTGCCTTCAATGCCTGAAGAATTGAGATGAGATCCCTGGGAGTCACACCCAGGGCATTGAGTGCCCTCACAACATCACCCAGGGTCACTCCTGAGACAGGTAATAAATATGCCTTTTGCTCTTTCACATTTATCTCTGTCCGTGGCACAGTGGTGGTCTCTGCCTGTTCAGGGGCAAATGGCAATGGCTGGGATACCTCTGGAGCCTCTCTTATTTGGATAGAGAGTGATCCATGGGCTATTGCAACAGGTGCTATCCTTACATTCTCACCAATTACAACAGTACCTGTCCTTTCATTAATAATCACCTTCGCAACAGTATCAACCTTTACATCCAATTCCTCTATTCTGGTGATAAGTTCAACAAGATTATCTTTATACTCCTCAGGAATGGTAATCTTTACAGAAGAGGGATCTACTGGATCAGCATATCTACCCTGAAGTGCCTCATTTATCCTCTTCGCTATGTTATATGCAGTGCTAAAGTCTGCTCTGTGGAGAAAGAGCCTTACAGAGTCTCCGTTACCAAGGATAAATGGTGGTTCTCTCTCTATAGTTGCACCTTCTGGTATTTTACCCGCAGTAGGGTGATTCTTCTGGACTGTTGCTGCCTCACCTCCAGCAGCAAACCCACCTATAGAGACAGGACCCTGGGCAAGTGCATAAACCCTGCCATCAGGGCCCTTGAGGGGGGTAAGAAGCAGGGTACCGCCTTGAAGGCTCTTTGCATCTCCTATTGTTGATACCAGGGCATCTATCTTTACACCTGGCTTGGCAAAAGGTGGTAGTTGTGCTGTAACAACTACTGCTGCCACATTCTTTGACTTGATATCATTGGGCGTAACAGTTACACCCAATCGCTTTAACATATTTACAATCCCTTGTATTGCTGCATCACCACTGTCACCTGTGCCATTTAGTCCGACAACCAGTCCATATCCAATGAGTTGGTTATCCCTTACACCCTCAAATGTCGCAATATCTTTAATACGCTCTGCATGGGCACTGTTAAGGATACAGAACACAGATAACAGAACACAGACAACAGACAAAAATATGTACTCTATGCTCTGTGTTCTGTATTTTGTACTCTGTGCTCTATGCCCTGTCTTTAAAACGGCCATATCTTATCCAGTATTCTCACGAGCCATCCAGGACTCTGTTTGTCTTGCAGTACACCATCTCCTACATAATATACCTGTGCATCTGCAATCCTCGTACTCTGCACGGTATTGTCTGCTGATATGTCGTCGGGTCTGACTATTCCTCTGAGAACAAGGATCTGTGTTTCATTATTTATGGTCAATTCCTTTCTTGCCTCAAGTACAAGGTTACCATTCGGTAGGACTTCAACCACCTTTGCGGTAATAGTAGCAGTAAGTTCACCCTCTCTCGCAGTCTCTCCCTCTCCTTTAAACTCTGATTCACCTGTACCTTCTACAGATGGCTCAAACACATTTGAGCCTTTGTACATATCCTTCAGGAGAAATACATTGTGGAGATTAAAGTCCTTGTTCATACCAAGAAATTTGGCAAGTTCAAATGTGGCTGATGAATCCCTACTTGTCTCAGTATTCGCGCTTCCTGATCCTGAGAGACTTTCGACCACATAGATGGTAACAAGATCATTCACCCTGTGCGCCTTCCTATCTTCAAACAGGCTTGGACCATCATTCCATAGAGAGTTCATGGAGCGCCCCATCTCATCATGTTCATATGATTCAACATACTTGGGTGGTGGGGGTGGGAGTTTGGCTGATGGTGTTGCACAGGAAAACATGAAAACAGCCATGCAGAACAGGAATAAAACACATATAATTTTTTGTCTGTGCTCTAATATTTCCTTAAAGTCTGATCTCAACTGTATTTTCATCGATCAATACCCCCGTTACCTCTCTCCTTGAAGAGAGATTAATGGCCCTTACGACTGATCCTACATATGCCTTTTCCTTTAACTTTCCCTGTGCAGTAATGGTCATTCCTTTATATCTCACAATCAATGTCACAGGTCTTCCCCTCTTAATTATCTTTGAATTCTGGATCATATTCTCTGTGATTATCACATTTGCTGTAATTGACCTCTTCAATGGTTTACCAAGAATCAATAGGGGATCAGTTATTGCACTGCCTGGCATCCTCCTTACATCTATCTTTTCAAGATATATATCATCCTCCTGAATAACATGGCCCTTTCTAAATGGTCTCTTACTTTTTATCACATTCTCATATGCACTCACATTTGCCCTGACGCGTATGATCTTCCCATCTTTATATTTCAGCACAAATACAGACTTTCCAAGAGGGCCTCTCTCGACCATAATTTCATCGGGTGTCTGATCAGGTAACTTTCCATAGACCTTTACTCCTGAGATTTCAATATCTGACCATGGATAACTGGTACGTATAAATGAGTCTATAATGTCTTTGATCTCAACTGCATTAGCCATACCCGCAATGAGAATCATTGCTATTGTGATACCTATGTAGATTACCCTTCTACTCATCTCTTTATCTCTTCATATTATTTGCCATCTGGAGCATCTCGTCTGAGGACTGAACCACTTTGGAGTTAAGTTCATATGCCCTCTGACTGATTATCATATTTACCATTTCCTCAACTACATTTACATTACTCATCTCCAAGAACCCCTGATTTATTGTCCCGAGCCCCTCTGATCCTGGAGTACCAGTGATAGGGTCTCCTGAGGCACCTGTGGGCACAAACAGGTTCTTCCCAATTGCCTTAAGCCCACCTGGATTGATAAATCTCGCAAGTTCTATCTGCCCTACATTTGTGGGTGTGGTACTTCCTGCTTGGAGTACTGACACTGTACCATCAGATGCAATCGTGATTTCAAGTGTGTCCGAGGGAATGGTTATGGATGGCTCAAGGGGATAGCCATCAGAATTCACTATCCTGCCTTCGCTATCAAGTTTAAATGCACCTGCCCTGGTATATGCTATCTCTCCATCTGGTGTGAGGATCTGAAAGAAGCCGTCACCCTCTATTACAAGATCAAGGCTGTTACCAGTTGAGACAAAGTCTCCCTGCTGGAATATCTTCTGTACAGCAGCTGGTTTGACACCAAGTCCTATCTGAATCCCTGAGGGAAGTTCTGTCCCCCCTGCTGTCATTGCTCCTGCTGTCTTTATCCCCTGATATAATAATTCCTGGAAATCTGCCCTGCTCTTTTTAAAGCCTGTAGTATTGACATTTGCCAGATTATTAGATATCACCTCAATATTGAGTCTTTGTGCCTCCATCCCTGTCGCTGCTATAAATAATGCCCTCTCCATCTCTCATCCTCCTGATCTTTGAATTTTGAATCTTGAATTTTGAATTTTCATATTATTTCCCCATTTCATTTACTGTCTTGGCAGTGGCCTCATCAAATGCCTGTATCATCTTTTGATATGCCTCGAATTCCCGTGTAGTCTCTATCATCTGTATCAGTTCATGTACGGGATCAACATTTGATCCCTCAACATATCCCTGTCTGATTTTGGGATTCACATCTTCACCCTCGACTTCTGAATAGTACATACCGCCACTTATTTTTTTGAGCATGCTCTTGTCAGGAAAATCAACTATCCTGAACTTTTCTATCAATATTCCATCTACAAATATCTCTCCTGTATCACTCACCTCTATTTCTGATCCCTGAACAGTGATAGGCCCACCATCTCCAAGTACTTTTATTCCTTCAGGAGTAATAAGATTCCCCTCTGCATCGAGCATAAATCTGCCATTTCTGGTATATCTGTTTCCCTCAAGCACGAAAAATCCCTCTCCACTAATTGCAAAGTCAAGGGGATTACCAGTATGAATAAGGGGACCTTGAGAAAAATCGATGGATACACCAGAGAGGGTGGCCATTATCCTGCCTTCTCCATGGATACGGGAATTAATATCAGAAGGAACAAGATAGTCCTTGAATGAGATCCTCTGTTTTTTGTATCCAGTGGTATTTGCATTTGCTATATTCTGGGCAAAGATATCCATGTGCCTGTGTTTTAGAATGGCTCCTGACAGTGCTATGTATATTCCCTTATACATGATCCAATTTTACATGAAGCAATGATTATGCCAATCTTCATTTATTAAAAAATTCAAATAATCTCCTATTAATGATTCAACTCCTTCTATCCGCAAACAGGAAATTTTTTCCTTCCCAGGAAATTTATATTCTGATATCAACCATCCTACCCTTTTCATGTCCCTCATCTTTATCTGTCTCTTTCTTTTGTTTCTTTGTTCCTTTCTTCTCCTTCTTTCTCTTTTCAAGATCTGGTTTCTCTTCTCTCTTTACCGGAGGTATCCCCGGTACATTATAGAGTCCCTCAATTGCCATAACCACCTCCTGGTCATTCCAGATCTTTAAGTTTTGCCTTGAGTTTCTTAAGGGCCTGGCTGTGGATCTGGCAGACCCTTGATTCGGTTATATTGAGTATCTTGCCTATCTCCTGCATGGTCAATTCCTCCCAGTAGTAAAGGGTAAGAACAAGCCTCTCCTTCTCAGGGAGTGTATCAATGATTTCAGCAAGTTTTTCCCTCATGTCCTTTTCTTCGAGTTCTTTAAGGGGGGTCTTTGCTTTTGGATCTGCTATGCATTCTGAGATGTTCAGATCACTATCTGAATCATTATACTTAAAGTCTTCGAGTCTCAGGGAATCTGAAGATGCAGCATACTGGGCAATCTTATGATACTCTTTCATGGATATCTTCATGGATCTGGCAATCTCTGCATCATCTGGTTCCCTTCCGAGTTTCTTCTGTAACTTCTGTTTTGCATTATCCACCTTCTCGATCTTTTTTCTCATTGACCTTGGTATCCATGCCGTAGCCCTTAATTCATCAATCATTGCACCCTTAATCCTGAGTTCAGCATAGGTCTTCAGCTTTACCTTTCCAGGCTCGAATCTCTCAAGTGCATCAAGGAGTCCCATTAATCCAACACTGATGAGGTCATCAACAGTAACATGGGGAGGCAATTTCCAGGAAAGCCTGTAGGCCGTGTACTTGATATAAGGCAGAAATTCCTTAATTATTTCTTCTTTCTTTTCTTCTGTAAGCCTCGTCTTATACTTTAACATTTTGCCTCAGAAGACCTCCAAAAAAGAATTGTAATGTACCTTTTACACTATTCTCTGTATCACTATTACAGAGCCTCTTTGATATATCTATAAGGCTCTGAGAGGCTTTACTATTAGGAAACATCTCAATTAGTGGTCTCTGTTGTCTCACGGCCTTCTCAACTGACTCATCATAGGGTATAGAACCTATATAATCCAAGGATATGCTGAGAAATCTTTCAGCAGCCTTTGAGAGTCTCCTGTAAACCTCTGTTGCCTCTTCCTCACTTCTCACCGAATTTACGAGAATTTTAAATTCTTTCTCCTGATACCTTGTAAAAAGGACCTTTATCAGGGCATAGGCATCGGTCATCGCAGTAGGCTCTGGTGATGTAACAATAATGATATCCTGCGCAGCCATGCAGAAAAAGGCCACATTGGATGATATACCAGATGATGTATCGATCAGGAGAAAGTCGATCGGATCATCAAATGCCTCAAACTCTTCAATCAGTCTCAATCTCTGAAATTCATCAAGGGATGTAAGCTCCTGTATTCCTGAACTCGCAGGGAGTATCCTTATACCCTCAGGACCTTCGACTATGAGATCTTTCAGTCTCTTTTCTCCAGTAAACAGGTGTTTGATATTGTAGCGAGTTGCAAGGTTAAATATGACATCTATATTGCTCAGCCCTAAATCTGCATCGAATACCAGGACATTCTTGTTCATTCTCCTCAGGGCTATGGCCAAATTGGCGGTTATATTGGTCTTTCCAACACCACCCTTGCCACTGGTTATTGCAATAGTCCTTACAATATTATTTTTTCCAACTGTTTCCATTATCCACTCCCTGTCCTTAAAATGAGATTTGTCAGTTTCTTGCTATCCACAAATTCTATATTTCCTGGTACCTTTTGACCTGTTGTTATATAAGGTACTGGTCGTTGATAGAGTCTGCACACATTATATATAGAACCAAACTTGACAGCCTCGTCTGTCTTGGTAAATACCAGGTAATCGATCGGGAGGCCTCCATAATACTTATGGGTCTCCATGAGGAAATCACCATCACTTGATGTACTCAGGAGCAAATGTGTCTCAATTGGTAGGGAAGATTCGTATATATCTCTTAATGCATTTATGTATTCTGGATCTCTCGGATTCTGACCAGTGGTGTCAATGAGAATAAGATCCCTGTCAATGAATCTCCTGAGGGTCTTGATGAGACCTTCTCTATCAGTGACTATACTGAGAGGTATGCCTATGATTCTTGAATATATTCGTATCTGTTCAGCTGCTCCTATCTTGAATGTATCAAGACTTACAAGGCCAACCCTCTTTCCCTCTCTGATGGCCAGAGTGGCAAGTTTTGCAATGGTAGTGGTTTTACCAACCCCTGTTGGTCCTATGAGCATTACTATTCTCTGTCCTTCCCTCAGTCCATTGTTCTGAAGGGATGGACTCCTTTCTGGCCTTACTATGGTCAAATCATCTGTTATCACTGTCTCTATATCTTCAATCCTTTTTACCCTCTGTACAATTCTAAGGGCATATTCTTCATGAATGCACCTTTCTTTGAGAAATAAATAGATCCTTCTCCTATCAGGTGCCATATCAAGATAGAATCCCGAATTCTTCATTGCTTCAATATATTCCCTGATATTTCTTACTTCCATCTTTAATTCAGTCAATTCATCCTTCCTGTTCATATTTTCTCTTTGTGTACAATTCTGTTTGATAGTTGTCCCTGCATCGTAATCAACAGCAGCAGTAACTTCTACATATCGATTATCCCCCCTTGCCTCTTCTGATGAAAGGATGACCGCATCGTCTCCTAATTCCCTCTTTACAAGTGAAAGTGCCTCACTAAAACTTGGTGCCTTGAACTTTTTAATCTTCATACTTCACCATACCCCTGATATCCAAATTTGTATCTGGTAAAATCTCTGCACTTGAGATTACTGCTATTGATGAAGAAATCCTCTCGACTATCTTTCTTATATATCTTCTCACATTTGCAGAGCAGAGGATCACTGGTTGTGCACCCATGAGCCTTCCAGATTTGAGAACCTTTTCTATGCTCTTTGCTAATTTGGTAATGAGATCAGGAGGTGTTTTTCCTTCCTCTGCCTGGGTTAGATATGATTCAAATACAGGGTCAAGAGTAAACACCGGTAATTTACCCTCCTCATTAAGATACTGTTTTGTGATAGTCCTCGACAGTGCCTGTCTCACATATTCAGTGAGTATCTCTGGATCCTTAACTGATGGAGCATGATCAAGAAGTGTCTCAAGAATGGTAACCATGTCTTTTATGGGTACCTTCTCCTTCAGTAGATTTTGGAGTACCCTCTGGACAGCACCAAGTGTCAGATGCGTTGGGATGAGCTCCTCGACTATCTTGGGATATGTCTTTGATACACTATCAAGGAGCTTCTGTGTCTCTGATCTTGTAAGGAGCTCCCATGCATGTGTTCGGATGATTTCCATTATGTGAGTACCTATCACTGTTGCTGGATCAACCACCATATATCCTGCAAGCTGTGCCTTTTCTATGTCCTTCTCTTCTATCCAGTAAGCAGGTAATCCAAATGCAGGTTCCTTTGTGGGAATACCCTCGATCTTTTCTGCCTTATCAGATGCCACAGCAAGCCAGTGACCTAACATCACCTCTCCCCTTGCTATCTCATTACCACGTATCAGAAAAGAGTACTCATGTGGCCTTAACTGAAGATTATCCTTTATGTGTATAGGGGCTACTACAAATCCCAGTTCTGATGCCAATTGCCTTCTCATTGCACGAATCTTATCAAGCAATTGTCCACCTGACTCATCCACAAGGGGTATCAATCCATACCCGATTTCGAGACTCAGTGGATCGAGATCAATAAAAGACTCTATACGTGGCTCCTCTGGAACAGGCTTCTGCTCTTCCTTCTTCTCTTCCTTCTCTGGCATGCGGGTCATGAGATAGGCACACCCCCCTGCAATAATAGAGATGATAAAAAATGGTGTGTGGGGTAACCCTGGGACAAATCCGAGGGTCAGCAATACACCAGCCAGGGTAGCCAATGACTTCGGATTTACAACCACCTGCCGAGTGATATCCTTACCAATATCTGTCTCTGTACCTGCACGGCTTACAACGATACCAGCAGCAGTTGATATAAGGAGTGCTGGAATCTGTGATACAAGACCATCTCCTATGGTAAGTATTGTATAGGTGGCTGCAGCCTCTGAAAGCGACATACCTTTCTGTAGGACCCCGATTATGAGACCACCAAATATATTGATGGCAGTTATAATCAGACCTGCTATTGCATCTCCCCTTACAAATTTACTGGCACCATCCATTGCACCATAAAAATCTGCTTCCTGAGCAATGAGTGCCCTCCTCCGCCTTGCCTCTTCCTCGTCAATGAGACCTGTATTGAGATCAGCATCAATTGCCATCTGTTTTCCAGGCATTGCATCGAGAGTAAATCTGGCTGCAACCTCTGCAATCCTACCCGCACCTTTTGTAATTACTATAAAGTTCACTATAACAAGAATAAGAAAGATTACAATTCCAACTGCATAATTACCCCCCACCACAAAACTACCAAAGGACTTTATCACCTGACCTGCTGCATCAATACCCTTGTCACCATTGAGAAGGATTAATCTCGTGGATGCTACATTAAGGGACAACCTAAATAGCGTTGCCATAAGGAGTATCGATGGCAGTACAGAGAAATCAAGTGGCTTTTTTATNTATATCGATGTAATCAGTATCGTAACTCCAAGGGAAATCGATATTGACAGGAGTATATCAAGCAGAAAAGGTGGCATTGGCAGAAGCATTACCCCAACTATCGAAACCAGGAGTATTGCAATTGCTACATCTTCTCTCTGCTGTAAGAATCTCAGAAATCTCATAACCTTCCCCTCATCTTGTAGATATATGCCAGTATCTTTGCCACTGCTACATATAGCTCCTCGGGAATAAATGAGTCTAATTCGAGTTTGAAGAGTGCTCTTGCAAGGGGCCTATCTTCGACAATCGGTACATCGTGTTTCATTGCGATCTCTTTTATCTTTTCAGCCACTACCCCTGCACCCTTTGCCACAACCTTTGGGGCAATCATCTTTTTCTCTTCATACTTGAGCGCAACAGCAATGTGTGTGGGATTGGTAATTACCACAGTGGCCTTAGGGACCTCTTGCATCATCCGCCTTCTGGCAATCTCTCTCTGGATACTCCTTATCCTGGACTTGATCAGTGGGTCTCCTTCAACCTCTTTGTGTTCCTCTTTTACCTCCTGCTTTGTCATCTTAAGGGATCTTTCATACTGCCATCTCTCAAGTGCGTAACTCACAAATCCTATTACAAGAAAATACATAAATGCTATAACCAGTGCTTTGAATATCAAAATCGCTGATGTCTCGGCAAGGTGTTCTATCTCCATTGCCATGAGTGTGGGGAGGATCTCAAGATCTTTCTTGATTACATAATAGACCACCCAGCCACCTATTATGAATTTCAGAAGACTCTTTATTAGTTCAGCAAGTCCTCTAAGGGAAAACATCCTCCTGAATCCCTGTATAGGGTTCAACATACTGGTATCAAATCTGAGGGGTCTGAGTACAAAACCACCCTGCATGACCGAAGTGAACATGACCATGGCAACCGAGATCATAAATATAGGCAGGGTTACCTCTGCGGCCTTAATAAAGGCCACTCTCATGACCTCAGGAATATCTCCACCATATCTGAATCCCAAGATCCCTGCTGTTGTGTCAGCAAGGATGTTTACAAAGTGTTCGCCCGCAAAGTATATCACGAGAATAATTCCTCCCATTCCTGCAATTGAATTGAGATCCCTGCTCCTTGCGACCTGGCCTTTTTCTTTTGCCTTCTGTCGCTTTCGTGGCGTAGCCTGTTCAGTTCGCTCTTCATAACTCTCCTCTGGCATTTAAATCATGTACCCCTTACACTCAGTATTATCCTGACCATATCATTTCTGAGGTCAGAGAGTTCAATTCCGAGTACATATTCAAACACTGGGACACATAGCATCATCAGCAATATTCCGAGCATGATATTCAATGGCAGTGTGACAAAGAATATATTCATCTGTGGTGCTGCCTTATAGAGAAAACCTGAAAGCATATGCGCAATTACTAACCCCACCACTACCGGAGCACAGATCTTCATCGCAAGTACAAATAACCCACTACCTAAGGACACAATCTGAGGAATGATTGCTGAAAGATCAGCGCCTCCTGCAGGCAGAAACTCAAAACTCTTTACAAATACAAATATAAGATCATGATGCGCATCAGTGGCGAGAAACATCAACATTGCCATAACACCATACATCTCTGCCACGATGGTGGTCTGACCTATGTCAGGATTAAACACCATTGCTATGGACATTCCCATTGTATGGCTTATAAACATTCCCGCAAGATTCACAGCCATGAATATAAATCTCACCACCATCCCCAAGGAAATGCCCATTAACATCTCCCTTATAATCAAAAAGGGTATATGATCTTCAGAGATATTAAACTTTACCACTGGTGTCAGTAAGAGAGAGATAAATACAGCCAGTCCAATCCTGAACTGAGCGGGCATCTGTTTACTACCCACTACCGGAAGTAACGCCACAAAGAGACTCGACCTCAACAATATGAGTAGAAAATTTGTGAGATATCCAGGAAGTATGTATGCCAATTCGTTTCCCATATTCACCTTATATACGATGGTATCTGTTTTATTAGATTAATCGTAAAGGAGATCATCTTTTCAGACATCCATGGCATGAGTATAAAGAGACTTATAAACACAGCGATCATCTTAGGCACAAAAGTGAGTGTAAACTCCTGTATCTGGGTTACAGTCTGAAATAGTCCTACAAGAAGACCCACAACAAGACCAACCAAGAGTATCGGACCTGCAACATACATAACTGTTCTGAACGCCTCTGCTGATATTCCCTGTACAAGTTCTATACTCATATGAAACTCCTCATCATTGATCCGACTATTAGATTCCAACCATCTACAAGTACAAAT
>Ga0180895_1127_pt1 | contig 17061 bp, 19 predicted proteins | sample Deesub1362A_J573_FD_124280 | JGI IMG/M metagenome (GOLD analysis project Ga0180895, IMG submission 124280) | Nitrospirae bacterium JdFR-83
TCAAGTTTGTAAAAGACCCATGTAAGGCTCATCATATTAGTGTAAAAGAGCTTAGGCGATACTATGTCAAATGGATACAAGGTGGTAAGAAGGCTGAATCAGTTCTCCCAAGCAAGAGAGGGGCTAAACCTGGTTCAAGACGGACGCCTAAAGAGATAGGGCGAAATATAATAAAGGCTTACAGGAAGTTTGGTTCAAACAGATACGAGCTTGTTCTTCTTTTTAAGCCTTACTTACCTCGATAAGACACCCTCTCCTGCTACAATGGATAGGATAAAGGCGCGTTATCCTCTGAATGAGTCACGGAAGAAGGTAATTAAGCGTTATGAAAAGCAAGCGCCAGGGGAACTTGCTCATATAGATATCACCAAAGTTCCAAAAGATATCCGTGCTCTTTTAAAGTCAAAGAACTTTATACCGCAGCTATCTGTGATGATTGTACCAGAATAACCTATGCTGAAATAGTCAAAGATAAAAAAGCTTCAACTCTTACGTACTTTATGGCTCATTCTTTATCGTGGTTTAAGCAGCTATACCACTTTGAGTTTGAGGCTATAATGTCTGACAACGGCCCTGAATTTAAAGGCTCCCTTGAAAGAGAACATCCTTTTGAAACCATGTGTAATGAATTAGAGATCAAGCATATTTATACTAAACCTTATAGGCCACAGAGCAATGGTAAGATAGAAGCCTTCTGGAGGATTATCAAGAACGAATTTTTTTTATCCTAATTCATTTGATTCTGAGAAAGATGTTATTACCTTGAAAATTTTTTGTTTGAATATAATCATTTAAGAAAACGTAGTGGCTTATGCTATGAAACACCTTTTGATAAACTTCAGAAAGTTACCGAATTATTGAGATAGTACAGTTGTCCCAATAAATCCTCTCAAACGAATAGTTATCGCAGGTAATATCCTTATCGAGACATCTGTACTTAACAAGCTTTCACAGGAAGGAATAGACGAAATAATTGACGAGATATTCATCCTGATGAAGGAGCTTGCAAATGAAGTCTGATTATCTTGTGTATTTGGTGGAGTTGTTTCTCTACAGTGTGAATTAAGAGGTGCAGGTTATTATTCGTAAGTGAACACGAGCCTCATGCCATAATAAGGAGATGGTATGGGCTCAGAACTCAAGATGTATGTCTCATCATACCTTGACAATGACCTGTTAAAGGGTTCTGTTTTAATCTTTATCCTCGCAGGTACACTCGTCCATCTCTTAAGGAGCCTGATAGCCGAGCCCGCGGGGTCGATAAGTACAAGAGCAACATCTCCAAGGAATTTTGAGCCAAGCACTCTTCCACCATTTCTTTTGATTACTTCTTCACCTTGAAGTAAAAGCTCTCCAAGGAGCACTCCTCCAACAGGTGTAACGATCAGATCCTGGATGGATGGAACCTCACCTGTCAGCTCTACACCATATTCCCACATAAAGGTGGATACAAGGGTTGAATAAAGACCTGCCTCCTTCCAGTCGAGGCCGTTATGTCTTGCAAGTATATAATATGCAGAGCCTGCATATGTATGGCCTATGTAATTTACAGCCCAGTGGTCATTATCCCACACAGGCCTTGACTTTATATGTCTTTCCCATCTTTCAAAGATATTGGTTCCCTTCATTCCCTCTCTCGACCAGTTTGTGAAGTCCTCAGGCATCATATAGAGCGTGATTGAGGCGGTTGTGAGTATAAGTGCCAGATATTTTGTTTGTTCCGAAAGGCTACCATATTTATCCACCTGTTTATGGAAAGGCATTACAGATTGACTGTCCTTGACATTCCTACCCCTGTCTCTATGTAATGAATATCTGCCAGATGCCTTGTCCTTAAAGAGGAGTCTGGTAATTTTCTCAAAACTTGTAATATCCTTATCATTCCTGTATGTATCCGCTACCCTGCCTAATTCATTGATAGTAAAAGATTGTGAGAATAGAGCAGGCTCCTTAATGTAGGCAAATCTCAGTGCAAGCTCCGACGCATAGGAATGAGGAAGAAGGATGAAGAGAAAAAGAATAATCAGGGTTAAGGGTTTTACCGTCTCCTTCATAATAATGGAAAAAGGTCTTTTTAAAATTATACACTACTTCCTCCCGAATTCTCTATCAATTGCCCTCTTGATCTCCTCAATACTCTTTCCTTCCCTTACAAGCTGGGCGACCCTCAAGGCCTCCTTCTGGCAGAGTATTCAACCAGCGCCATGCCTGTCTGTAAAGCAACTGAGGAGGCTCTTGTGGTTAAAAGGTGGCTTGTCACAGTAACAATAACAGAAGACCTCGTTCATTGCATCAGGATACCTCTCTGCAGCAGCATATGCTGCACGGGTCATGCCTGTGAATAATGATGGGTCAAGCACAGGCTTTGTCTCCTTCTCGGTTATTAAGAAGGACCTGCCCTTTTCTTTACCACCAAAAGACATCTTCCCTGATACTGCGAGGATAGCGAGAACAAGAACCACCCCTGCAACAATCCATATTATAGGAGCCCTACCACCGCTCTTTGAGGGTTTTGACCTTTTGTTCTTCTTTGCCATTGAACACCTCCATAATTAATATATTGACCTGACCCTGCCTGTCTGACGATCAAAGATAATTACATCCACAACCCCACGTTTATCCTTGACACTTGCCTTTATAAACCTCCCGTCTATGCTCTCAATCTCAACATCGAGCCCCTTCCTGTGATAATACTCAATCATTGCCTTCCTTGAATCCTCATGACTCATCATGCTCCTGCATGTACCATACTGGCCACAACGGCGACAGAAATCACCATAAGGGGTAATAGGTTTCCCACCTTGCCATGCAAGGACAGGAGACAGTTGTGAGCTTAGCAATAACAGGATTATTATGAATGTTGCTAATATCTTCATAATAGATATTATTAACAAAAAGATGAAGAAAGTATGAATTTAATCAAAATAAACTGTAAATCTTGAACCCTTCCCCTGTGTACTCTCCACATTAACCCCTCCACCCATCACCTCTGTAAGCTCCTTTACAATGGCAAGACCCAGCCCCATACCTCCTGAAGGTGCATCTTTGTAAAACCTGTCAAATATCTTCGAGAGTTTATCATCTGCTATCCCCATTCCTGTATCTTCAACTGTAATATAGAAACCAGACCTGCCCTCTCCCTCATGACCTCCCCAGTTTATAGTAATTCCCCCTCTGTCTGTGAATTTATAGGCATTTGTGAGGAGATTATTCACCACAATATGTAGTTTTTCAGGATATGTCCTGACCATCATGGATGGCCCTTCCATCTTTATGAAGATCCCTTTCTCCTGAATCATCTTCACCATACCCCCTGCTATGGATTCTATAAACTTCCTGAGGTCGATCTCCGCCATATCCTCCTTTTTAAAGAAGCTCGCCTCAGCAGAGGTGATGTCCTCTATCCCCTCTACAAGGGAGATTATCCTCTGGATCTCCATCTTTATATTTCTTATCACCTCATGAGGATCTGAAATTATACCATCATCAATAGCCTCGAGATTCCCCCTTATAATTGTAAGGGGCGTCCTCAGTTCATGAGCGATGTTTGATGTTAGGTGTCTCCTCAATGCATCCTCCCTTCTTAAGGCTTCGGCCATGTAATTAAAAGTCTCTGTCAGTTTATCTATCTCATCTTTGTATCTCTTATGTACCGAAGGACCACGAACAGAAAAGTCACCCCTTGCTATACTTTCTGCTGCTATAGTAAGACGCCTTATGGGATTGGAGAGAAACATAGTGAATAAAACAGCAAGAATAAGTGCACTAACACCTGCTATAAGAAAGGATATTATCAGAAATTCCTTCCCCCTCTTTTTAAATATCTCCTCCTTCAGGGGTATCAAACCTATCCTTTCAAGCGGTCTTACATACAATCTCCCTATCTCCATACCCTTAACATAAAGTGGATACCACGTAAAATCCCCTGTTCCTGAAGGCAATTTGAAGAGGGAGTTCATCCTGTTTAGCATATTAGGATTTAATGTTGAGAGGACATCTGCAGAGGAGATTATCCTCTCCCCTTTAACATCCTCAATATATGTCTCAAAACCAAGCATCAATCCCCAGTGTAAAGATTCACTCAACAACCTCCTGTCCCACTGGCCATCTCTAAAACTTCCCTCAACAGATGCCATAATCCAGTAGATATGATCTTCTTGTGTGCCTTTGATGAAATCACTGAAGTCCCTGAGTATGAGTCTCTCAAAGACAATGTTTGAGACAATGGCAAGAGAGATAATAATCATAAATGCAAGAAATAGTTTAGTCCTCATCAGGCTGGCCGATAAACCTGTAACCAACCCCGTAGACCGTCTTTATATAGGAGGGGTCCTTAGGGGCGTCCTCTATTTTATGACGGATATTTTTTATATGTGCATCGATGGTCCTGTCATATCCTTCAAAATCATAACCGAGTATCACATTAACGAGTTGAAGCCTCGTGAATATCTGCTCTGGATGTTCTGCAAGATATCGGAGGAGGTTGAATTCTGTAGGGGTAAGTATCACTGTTGAACCTGCCTTTTTAATCTCAAAACGGGAAGGATCGATAACGAGGTCTTTGTTGTTAAAACTATATGCCCTTCTGCACCTGGTTCTTCTTAGAAGTGCCTTGACCCTCGCAACAAGCTCTCTCGGGCTGAATGGTTTAACAACATAGTCATCGGCACCAATGCCCAGCCCCCTTATTCTGTCCTCCTCCTCACTCTTTGCTGTAAGCATAATTATGGGGAGATCTGAGTCCGCACGTATCGTCCTGCATATCTCCCCCCCTTCAATATCAGGAAGCATCAAATCCAGTATTATAAGATCAAAGCCCTGTTTCAGTATAGAAAGTGCCTTCTCTCCATTTTCTGCCACGGAGACTTTAAAACCATCTTTTTCAAGATATGCCCTGACTATCTCTGCTATCTTCGCCTCATCCTCAACAACAAGTATCCTGCTACCTTCCATGGTAAAATAATACCACATAATCTATGAAATATTTATGAAGATTGATTTATTCTGATGATTTCACCTTGTCAATGAGAAAACAAAAATGCTAAGCTTCTAAGCAATGGGATAGCAGAGTCTGTCAGGAGGATAAAGGAGAGGATTAACACCACCGCAAACAGGGCTGGAAGATACCCTGACGAGGTAAAACTCATCGCTGTAACTAAGACCGTCAAGATACCAAGAATCATGGAGGCAGTTGAGGCAGGAATAATGATACTCGGGGAAAACAGGGTTCAGGAGGCACAGCAGAAGATCACAGATCACAGACTCCAAATCACAGATTACAGGATTGAGTGGCATATGATCGGAACTCTTCAGAAGAACAAGGCAAAGTATGCGGTTAAATTATTTGACCTCATCCATACCATTGACTCTATTCCACTCGCCGAAGAGGTCAACAAACAGGCTGAAAAGACAGGCAAGATCCAGAGGGTCCTTGTTCAAGTAAAGTTGTCAGAGGAGGAAACAAAACATGGTGTGTCAGAGGAGGAGCTGCCTCTCCTGATTAAGAGGATAAATGAATTAAATAACCTCAGACTTGAAGGACTGATGACAATGCCACCATTCTTTGAGGACCCTGAGATGACAAGGCCCTATTTCAGGAGGCTAAGAGAAATAAGAGATAAGATTAACTCATCACTCATTACGCATCACACATTACAAGAATTATCCATGGGTATGTCAAACGACTTTGAGATTGCAATAGAGGAAGGGGCAACCATGGTGAGGATAGGAACGGCGATATTCGGGGAAAGACGTTAAAATGGCTTTCCAATTTTATTAACAAACTTGTTTATAATAGAAATCATGAGTATAGGTTTTGTAGGCGGTGGAAATATGGCAGAGGCCCTGATAAAGGGGATGCTTGAGGGCTCAAGCTTCAAGGCCCAAGATATATTCGTATCAGAGCCGAAAGATGACAGGAGGAGATATCTTGAGCAGACCTATGGAATAAAAACAACAGGGTCCAATAAAGATGTGGCATCCACATGTAATATAATAATCCTCGCTGTAAAACCCCAGAATATGGACTCAGTCCTTGAGGAGATAGGGGAGAGGCTTACAGAAGAAAAAACCATTGTCTCAATTGCTGCAGGCATAACCTTTAACTATCTGACCTCAAGGCTCAGGAGCAAAAAACTTATACGGGTTATGCCAAATACACCAGCACTTGTTCAGGAGGGGATAAGCGTAATGTCTCTATGTGAGTGTTTTTCTGATCCAAGCGTTTCTGTAGTAAGGGAGATATTCATGTCCATCGGAGAGGTTATTACACTACCTGAAAAATACATGAATGCCGTGACCGCACTGTCAGGAAGCGGCCCTGCCTTTATCGCCATCTTTATTGAGGCTATGATAGAGGCAGGTGTGAAGATGGGACTTAATAATAATGATGCCACAACATTGGTGATCCAGACAGCCATCGGAACATCACGGTTGCTCGATACAGGTATGAGCCCTTCAAGGCTCAGGGAGATGGTAACATCACCAGGAGGCACAACCGAAGCAGGCCTTAGGATATTCAATGAGAAGGGTCTCAGGGAGATTGTCACAGCTGCTATCGAGGCAGCAACAAAAAGGGCAGAAGAACTGGGTAAAGGGAGGGCCTAAAATGTTTATATTCGGGAATCTTTTTCATGCCATCGCATATGTACTGGATATTATCTTAACCATCTACATGTGGATAATAATTATTGCTGCCCTTATAAGCTGGGTTAATCCTGACCCTTATAACCCTATTGTCAGATTCTTGTATTCGGTCACAGACCCTGTCCTGAGACCCATCAGGAATCGCATAGGCATAGCTATGGGTATTGACATATCCCCTATGATTGCGATTCTGGTGATACTATTCATCAAATACTTCTTAATTCAATCTCTATTTGACCTGGCAGCAAGGATGAAATATTAACGAACCTTAATTTTCCGAGGGGGAGAACGATGAGAATAACACCACTTGACATCCAGCAGAAACAGTTCACCGTTAAGTTCAGGGGCTTTGATATGGAAGAGGTAGACTCATTTCTTGAACTTGTGAGAGAGGAGATGGAGGAACTCTTAAGAGAGAATGCCAACCTGAGGGAAGAGGTGAGGAGATACGAGAAGCAGTTAAAGGAATACAAAAACATCGAGGCCACACTCAGGGATACACTTGTAGGAACACAGCATATGGTGGAAGAGTTCAAGAACAATGCACGCAAGGAGGCCGAACTCATCAAGAAAGAGGCCCAGTTAGAGGCAGAGAAGATTATTAAACAGGCACAGGAGAAGGTCATCAAGATCCATGAGGATATAACAGACCTCAAAGGTGTAAGAAGACATTTTAAGGAAGAGGTAAGGCGATTAGTTGAGAGAGTAATTAGGGAGATCGAGTTCGATAAGGAACGTGAGGAAGAGAAACCTGATGAGGTTTAAGAGTCTTAAGGGAATACACGATATCCTGCCTCCTGATATCTCCATATGGCAACAAATCGAGTCAATTGCAATAGAGATATTCAGAAGCCATGGTTATAAGGAGATCAGGCTACCTGTAATAGAGTCAACCGATATCTTTATAAGGAGCATTGGTGAGACCTCGGATATCGTTGAGAAGGAGATGTATACATTTCTGGATAAGGGTAAACGCAGTATAACCCTAAGACCTGAGGGCACAGCACCATTTGTAAGGGCCTATGTTGAACATCGTCTTTATAATGAACCATCTCCACAAAAATACTATTACATGGGTCCCATGTTTCGATACGAGAGACCTCAGGCAGGAAGATACAGACAGTTTTATCAAATAGGAGCTGAGGTGCTCGGTACAGATGATCCGAAAATCGATGCAGAGACTATACACATGCTTGCCGAGATACTTGAAAGGACAGGACTTAAGGGCCTGAGATTTGAGATCACCTCGATTGGCTGTAAAGACTGCAGACCACAATTTAAGGCTGCACTGAAGGATTTTCTTAAGGATAGAATAGATGATTTCTGTGGCGATTGTCAGCGTAGATATGAGACCAACCCCCTTAGGATTCTTGATTGCAAGGCACCTGTATGTATAGACAGGAGGAAGGGCTCACCTCATGCTATAGAGTTTCTCTGTGAAAGATGTAAGGAACATTTTGAAAAACTCAAACACTATTTAAGTCTCCTTAATCTTACTTATATCATAAACCCCGAACTCGTCAGGGGCCTTGACTACTATACAAAGACGGCCTTTGAGGTAACCACAGAGCTCCTTAGCAGCCAGAATGCGGTGGCAGCAGGCGGGAGATATGATAGCCTTGTGGAGGAGTTTGGTGGCCCTCCGACACCTGGCTTCGGCTTTGCCATGGGAATGGAAAGAATCGTCAGCCTCCTCAAGGATGTATTAAAGAGAGACGAAGTTCCTGACCTTACCCTCTGCTTCATCGGTCAGGAGGCATCTGACAAAAGTCTCTCTCTTGCCAAGAGGTTACGCTCTGAGGGTCTATGGGTTGAGATAAATTATGAAGGCTCATCACTTCGAAGTCAGATGAGAAAGGCTGATCGTATTGGTGCAAGATATGTACTCGTCATTGGAGAAGATGAGCTAAAGGCAGAAAGTGCCGAGTTAAAGGATATGAGGACAGGGAAAAAGGTTAAGATATTCCTTAAGCCAGAAATGATAGTAGAGGCAATACGAAGAGAAGGGATCAGATGAGCAGATTTATTGATAACTGCACAGGGGTGATACTTGCTGGTGGAGAAAACAGAAGGATGCCTGTGCTTAAGGCATTTATTGAGGTTGAAGGCAGGAAGATCATTGACAGAAACATTAGAGTTATGAAGAGGGTATTTGAGGAGATTTTTATTGTTACAAATCAGCCTGAGCTTTATGTTTATCTTGATGCATGCCTGCTGGGCGATGTTTACAATATAAGAGGCCCAATGACAGGAATCCTTACCTCTCTTATGAATGCATCAAATGATTGGATCTTTGTCACAGCCTGTGACATGCCTTTCATAAATGAAGAAACCATAAGGTATTTAGCAAGAAAGAGAGACGGATACGATGCAGTGCTACCTGAAAAGGAGCCCTTGTTTGCATTTTATTCGAAGAGGCTGCTGTCATCCATGGAAATGGCCATTCTTTCAGGTAAAAGGGAACTAAAAGACTTTTTGACCAAGAAAAAGGTAAAATACTTAAGTAAGGAAGAGATTGTTGGAATAGGCAATGGCTGGAGGGCATTTGTCAACCTTAATACACCTGAGGATGTAAATATTTACCTACGACCTCAAGATGCCCTGAAATTTAGAAAGCATCATACAAGGAGGAGACAATGTTTGGACTTGGAGCCACAGAGCTGATTATAATCCTGGTTATTGTTGTGATTCTCTTTGGAGCATCAAGACTGCCTGAGATAGGCAGGGGAATTGGAGAAGCGATAAGGAATTTTAAGAAATCAACTTCTGAGCCACCTGAGATTGATGTCACCCCAAAGAAGCCCGAGGGAGCCGAGGGTAAGGAAAACAAATCATAAGTGGAGTTAAAAAAGGCATTTGCTGAGATTGACCTCCGTGCCCTTTCCCATAACCTGAAGGAGGTTAAGAAGAGAACAGGGAAGAGGTCAATAATCGCTGTTGTAAAGGCCAATGCCTATGGTCATGGCTTGGTTGAGGTATCAAGACACCTTGTACAAGAAGGCGTGGAAATGCTCGGTGTTGCCTTTACCGAGGAGGCAATTCAGCTCAGGGAAGCAGCCATAGAGTCTCCCATCCTCGTTTTCTTTGATAGAGAGAATATTGAGGCATATCTTAAATACAATCTCATACCCACGGTCTTTGATTTCACAACCGCAAAGAGACTCTCTGAAGAGGCATACAAACACAACCTTCAATTACCCATTCATATCAAGGTTGACACGGGTATGGGGCGTATTGGCCTCGACATTAAATCGGCAGAGAGTATGGTTCTAAGGATTGTCAGGTTAAAAAATATAAGGGCCGAGGGCCTGATGAGTCATCTATCAGAGGCCGATCTTGCTGATAGATATTTTACACTGCATCAGATTGAGAAATTCAGAAATCTCATAAACTCTCTCAGGGGAAAGGGTGTTACCTTTAAATACCTCCATATTGCCAACAGCGCTGCTGTCCTTAAATTTCCTGAGGCATATTTCAATACAATAAGACCAGGTATCATGCTTTATGGTTATGGCTGCACTGAGAATGATAACTTGAAACCTGTCCTTAGCCTCAAGAGTAACATCCTTTATCTGAAGAAGGTACCAGCTGGCACCCCGATAAGCTATGGACGAACATTCATAACGAAGAGGACGAGTACAGTAGCAACACTTCCTGTTGGATACGCAGATGGCTATAACAGGAGACTCTCAAATTGTGCAGAGGTATTGATAAATGGAAGGCGTGCTCCTGTAGTTGGAAGAGTATGCATGGATACGGTCATGGTCGATGTAACCGATATATCAGATATAAGTATTGACTCAGAGGTTGTACTGATAGGTGGTTCGGGCAAGGAGAAGATCACAGCACAGGATATAGCTGAAAGAATAGAAACAATACCTTACGAGGTGCTCACATCCATTGGCCAGAGGGTTAAGAGAATTTATAAGAAAGATGTATGAACAGGGTTCTTTCTGAACTTCTTAAGGATAATTAGCCTTGTGACAACAGGGAACTTCTCAATCCTTATATCGTCAATAACCCCTTTTATCAATCTAAATGACGCCTCACCATCTGGGCCCTCGATGGAGAGTTCCTTCTTAGGTACATCAACCTCTATTAAGAAGGTTTCATCTGCTACCCTGAATCTGACATTGCATCTGCCTATATCACATCCGTTTAGAACAAAGACATTATTGAGAAGTTCAGCAACAGCGATTTGCAATTTCCCGATAATCTCTGACGGAACGCCATGCTGTCTGGCAACCTCCTCAAGCACCTTAATTGCCACTGTCTCCGCCTTTTCAGTAGAAGGGATGGTAACTTCAAAGAATCCTTCTTCAACCTCCTTAACGTCTTCACGCCTGACCTCTATAAGTCCTTGTTTAACATTATCTAAGGGTTCTTTCAATATCTCTGTCTGATAGAGTGCTTTTATTAGATCAACAAGGATATTGTCATCAATCAGTCTGATGGTACTGAAACCCTCCTCTATCACACCTGCTGACCTCAGTGCCTCCAGTACATCATTAACCCTCTCCCTATTGACAATAGAGGTAGCCTCAAGAGCTGAGAACTGCTCATGAAGTCCATCACTACATAAATGATAAAGAAGGCCGAGGGAGTCCTCTCTTAAACCTTCTGGTATATATCCCTTTAAATGGGATACCCAATATACAAAGATTTCACCCTTTGTTATTTCATCAAAATACACCCTCCATATATCATCTCCATATAGTGCCCCACCCGACCGCCTCAGGGCATTAACGAACTTCTTGATATAAAGTGGATTGCCTTGAAAGAGGTCGATGAGATCAGGGCTAATCTTAACATCCAGATTATATACATTACATAATGAATTAAAGAATCTCGATGAATTATTCCTATCGATTCCCGAGAGGGTCATTAACTCAAGGTGTTCACCAATAGAGGTTCTATTAAAGAGCATATCATAAAGACCTTCCTTGAAGCCTGTGAGTATATGAGGGGTATAAGGGGTCTTTATAGAATCTTCAAAGAGCATCCAGTGGTCAGATACATTGTCATGACCTTCTCTATACAGGTCTTTCAACCTATTAAAATCATCTATCATGATGATAACAGGTTTCCCTGTGGAGAGATAACATCTGTAAGGTGCTGAAAGGGCATACAGAAATATCCTGAAGGGCTCTTCCTTTTTTATGATCTCGGAATATTCGTCCATGATGTTGATAGCCCATCTCAATTCAGCATCTTTAGTGAATGCACGAATGTCTTCCAATGAGTAAATGACTTTATTTATGATGGATGTATCTCTCCTCAGAAAGGCGATGGCATGATGTATAAATTTAGTAAGGTAATCCCTTGAAAAATCCTTTACCGAGAAAAAGGCAGGATTTATAGTATAAAAGAAGGGGATTGCCTCATCCTGATCCGTAAACAGATAATTAAATAACTGCCTGATGAGCTCTGTCTTTCCCGTTCCCCTCCTTCCCGAAAGAAAGAGACTCGTTGCATAACCCTTTATAGCCGCTGGGGCTATGCCTTTGAGAACCTCAAGCTCACTACTTCTACCAAAGAACTCTCTTGATACGAATCTTTTTAAAGACATGCCTTTTTAAAGAATGTGAACGTAATGTGGTGTGATGAGTGTTTATATGTGTGATACCCTGTTGCCCCCTCCCTTTTTTGCAAGATAGAGCGCCTCATCCGTCCTTTCCAGTATATCCTCGATAGATGAAGTATCATCAGGGAAGGTTGTGAGTCCCATACTGATGGTCAATCTCTTTAAGGAGTCGTCAACATGGAATGTACTGAGTTGTCTGTTTGCCTTTTCCTTCAAACGATTGGCGATTGAGATGGCATCAACCTTTGGAGTCTGGGAGAGTATCACAACAAACTCATCACCACCAAATCTGCCAGCTATATCTATAGTCCTTAGGGAACTGGCTATGGTGTCTGCAAGTATCTTCAGAACCTGATCACCCTTGATATGTCCATAGGTATCGTTATATGCCTTGAAACCATCGATATCTATCATCAGGAAACTGAAAGGGTGTTTGTATCTCTTGTAACGTGTTATCTCCTCCTTAAGTCTCTCATTAATATGTCTTCGATTATAAAGGCCTGTTAACGGGTCTGTTATGGACAACTCCTTTAACATCTCTGTCTGTTTATAAAAGAGGCTCCTCTCTATAGCGATGGCTGCACTTGCCGTAAATGACTCAAGAAGCTTCAGATCATATTCATTAAAGGCACCACCATCACTCTTATCAGATATATTGATAACCCCCTCCACCCTATCCTCTATCTTTATAGGCATAGAGATAAAGGATTTTGTCTTATAGTGGGATCTGTTGACCTGGCTGATAAGTGGATGTTTCTCGATATCCTCTACAAGCAAAGGCCTTCCACTTTCGGCCACTTTTCCCGCAATACCCTCTCCTTTCCTTAGCCTCATCTTTGCCCTAACGGCGTCACTCATACCCTTCCTCGCCTCCACAAGGAGTTCAGAAGTATCATGGTCTAAAAGCATTAAAGAGCCCTGCTCTGCATTAAGCAACTGTATCGATTTTTCAAGTATGGTCTGAAAGAGGTGTTCTGTATCAAGGAGAGGGGCTATAGACTTTGATATATCAAGCAATGAGGCCAAGATCTCTTCCGATTTTTTACTTATGGCAAGTCGTAGCCCCTGGTTTTCAAGTGTCACCTGTATATAGTCTCTGAAGGCCTTTATGATCTTTATCTCTTCAGAGGTAAGTCTTCTATCAAAAATACCAATGAGCCCCTCGATCTCATCGGATATGTAGATAGGAAAGAGATAGATATACTCTATATCCTTAAGACCACCATTGGGCACAAGCCTTGAAGAGTCTATGGGATACACAGATGAACGATTCTTTAGCATCTGACGGATTACAGGATTTTGAGTATCCAACCTAAGCTCCTTAAGGACATCTTTGTGTCTCCCTGTGCTATAAAGGGTTTTATATGTGGAGCTACTCTGTTCAAGCACCATCATGGCTGTTGATGTATGGCCAAGGATGAATTCAATAGTATCAAGTATATATATATACATCAGTTCCTTATTCTTGGACAGTGTCTCGAAGGTGCGATTGTCAAGAAGGGACGTCAACCGTTTGATCTTTGCCTCAAGCCCTTTTCTTTCCTCAAAGCCCTCAAGTATACAGTTGACCGCCTGACTCAGGTACTTAGCCACATTAAGGGCATGACCCTCACCCTGGAAACTCAATGGCATCTCAACAGGTATCTGTGAAAGGTTCTTGCTCTTGCAAATCTTTAAAAATTCGATCAAATCCTCATATGTGGCAAAGCCTCCTCTTCCTACAACTATCACTTTTTCACCAAATCGCTCAATGGGGAAGGAAAAATTTATTACCATAGAATCGCATTTATAAGTAACAGGTTCCTTTTTTTTCAGGGCATCATACATTAATTTCTTACATGACTCAGGACAATCAACACCAATTGATGGGGTAGATTTAATGAGATGACAGAAGGGATTTTCTGTGGTGCTTAAAATATGCCGACCATCATGCATATAAAAATGGAGGGTAAAATTTATGGTCTCTGAAAAGCTATAGAGAAAATCTTTTATGTTTCCTGAATGAAGAATTTGAGAGAGGATTAGGCCATTTTTATTACCATTTGGGGAGTTTACAGATACGGCATTGTTCTTAATCATCGTAAAGGCCATCTACTTAACCTTTTTTATATTATACCTTAATTTAGAATTTTTTATTAGAATGTTAATGTACTTTACAAAAAGAGACTTCAAAATGTCAAATTAGAATATTAATAGCACAAGAAAATAAAAAAATGCAAGAAAAAAATAAGATGCAAAAATCCTAAGAAGCCCTCTTACCTGTAAGCCTCTCAGGATTAAGAATACGCTCTGCCTCGTTTCTGTTTAAGATACCCTTTTCAATAACCACATCCTTTATATTCTTTCCTGTCCTTAATGCTTCCTTGGCAGTCTCAGCGGCAGCACTATATCCAATGACCGGATTTAAGGCGGTTGCAATGGCAAGGGTAGCCTCTGCAAATTCCTTGCATCTCTTTACATTGGCCCTGATACCTTTTATACATTTCTCAGTGAAGGCATTAATACCATTGGTGAGTATATCAATTGAAAAAAGCAGATTATATGCAATCATCGGCATCATCACATTAAGCTCAAGCTGTGATGCCTGCACTGCATAAGAGATGGCTGTGTCATTACCCATCACCTGAAAACAAACCATATTAAGCATCTCGGCCATGACAGGATTTACCTTGCCAGGCATTATTGACGAACCAGGCTGGACAGTAGGCAATACAATCTCTGAAAGCCCTGTCCTTGGGCCTGAACTCAGAAGACGTAAATCATTGGCTATCTTTGTTAATGTAACCGCAACAGCCCTTAAAGAAGCACTCATCTCAAGGGCAGGATTCAGATTCTGTATGCCCTCAAATAGATTTAATGAGCCCTTGAAACCTATACCTGTTATCCTTCTGATCTCCTTTATGACTATATTCCTAAAACGAGGATGTGCATTTATTCCTGTGCCTGCAGCATTTCCACCTATCGGTAAATACATGAGTGACTTTAAAGCATTCTCTACACGAGCAATGTCACTCTTGACAGAGGCCGCATAACCACTGAACTCCTGTCCAAGGGTAATGGGCACAGCATCCTGCAGATGAGTCCTGCCTGATTTTACAACCCTGTCAAACTCCCTTGACTTCTTTATAAGGGCCTTCAGTAACCCCTTAAGTGCAGGAATCAATCCTTCTCTTACCGCCTCTGTGGCAGAGATATACAGAGATGTCGGGATGGTGTCATTTGTTGATTGTGCCATATTTACATGGTCATTTGGATGTACCAGACTATAGTCACCCTTCTTGCCCCCAAGAATCTCTATTGCCCTGTTGGCAATGACCTCGTTGGCATTCATATTCTGTGACGTCCCTGCGCCTGCCTGATAAACATCGACAACAAAATGCCCATCATGTCTTCCCTTTATCACCTCCATTGAGGCCTTTTCAATGGCCCTGAACATCCTCTCATCAAGAAGCCCAATGGACCTGTTTGCCCTTGCTGCAGCAAGTTTGACTATGCCCTGAGCCCTGATAAATCGCCTTGGAAGTCTGAGACCGCTTACCGGAAAGTTTCTTACAGCCCTTTCGGTCTGGATACCGAAATAGACATCATCAGGTAGCCTGAGCCTTCCGAGTGTATCTCTCTCGATTCTCATTTATGTATCCCCAGAATATCGAAGATTAGTTTACCATAACCCCAATCTAAATCAAAATACAAATACTTTTTTGACACTCTTATGATGCTGATTTATAATCTTATATGAGCTCTTCCCTTGAGACAGTCTTTAGACTTTTACTTGGAGCAGCCCTGGGAGGCATTATAGGCTTTGAAAGAGAGGTTCATGGCAGGGCAGCGGGCTTTAGAACCCAGCTAATAGTCTGTGTTGCAGCAGTGCTCATAATGATCGTCTCAGAGAATTATTATCTTTACATTCAACATCTTGACCCTACATTGAGAATCGATCCTACAAGAATTGCCTCAGGTGCAATAATTGGTGTCGGCTTTATTGGTGCGGGGGTAATTATCAAGAGCGGTTTTGCAATAAGGGGTTTAACAACTGCTGCATCTATTTGGATTGTTTCTGCCATCGGGCTTGCAATTGGTGCAGGCCTTTATCTTGAAGGTCTCGTCACCTTTCTGATAACCATTATTGCCCTGGTACTCCTGAGAAGGCTTGAAAGACGCATCAAGAGATTGCAATTTAAAGTCGTCACCGTCACGACAACCATTACAGAAGGCGTGCAGGAGAGAATAGTCTCTATATTTTCTGAGCAAGGGATAAACATTCACTCAACAGATTGGGAGATGGACAGGTCGGCAGAAGAGATCACTCATATATATACTATATCCACACAAGAAAAGGATGCAGTCGGGAAAGCAACTTCAAGACTTGAAGGTATGCATTTTATAAAGAGGCTTAAGGTTGATAGTCAAGATAGGATAGTCTTTTAATATCAGGAATTTAATAATTTATCAAAGGGATAATTCTTTAAGAAGTCGATAAACCTTTCAACTGTATGTGATGACTCCTTTGCCCTCCGTCTTATCAATGAGAAGTCCCTTACAAATTTATCCTCTTTAAAGGTCGCCGTCTTAAGAATTCCATATCGAGATTCCTTCTTGGCAGCCCATCTTGAGACTATGGAAACCCCGAGTCCCTCCTCCACAGCGCCCTTTATTGATTCAGTACTCCCCATTATGAGTGCTATCTTCATCTGCTGAGTGGAGATACCATGTTTTGAAAAATACTTCTCTATCATCTGTCTTGTCCCTGAACCTTCTTCTCTGAAGATCAAAGGCTCCTTTACGAGGGACATAATGGAGATGGCTGACTTCTTTGCCCATGGATGATAGGG
>Ga0180895_1011_pt1 | contig 16358 bp, 11 predicted proteins | sample Deesub1362A_J573_FD_124280 | JGI IMG/M metagenome (GOLD analysis project Ga0180895, IMG submission 124280) | Nitrospirae bacterium JdFR-83
TCTGACGAGATAGGAAATATGCCAGCAGTAGGTATTGCCCCTGAATGGATGTCAGAGAAGGCCATAGCAATTGGTGCCTATTTTGCAGCATCAGGTGTACCCGTAATCTTTGGAGGAAACTCACCAGTAGGAGCGAGTGAAGAGGTAACCAGGATCATGACCGAGGTCTGGTTTGAGAGATTCAGAGGGTGTCTGCGATTTGAGCCTGATCCAGAGAGGATCCTTGAACTCACCTTTGACTATATAGATAAGGCAAGGGAGAGACTCAAACTCAGAAAGTATGAGCCTGGTAAGTTTGGTGCAGAGAGGGTCCTNATGGATATGGCAGCCCGTAGAAAATTGGACAAAGAGGCAAAGGCTCATGCAGGGGTAGGAGGTATAAATGAATCTAAAAATTGATGAAATCCTTGGCAACATCGGAGAGGTTCTTACTGAAACGCAGAAGAAAAAGGCAGTATTAATACATGCACTCCATATGATCCAGGAAGAGCATAATTATCTACCTGAGGAGGAGTTGATAAGGCTTGCTAAGACCCTTGATCTGCCCTTATCCGATGTATATAGCACTGCCACTTTCTACAAGCAATTTTATTTTTCACCAAGAGGAAAGAAGATTGTACGGGTCTGTACAGGTACGGCATGCCATGTAAGGGGTGCTGAAAAGGTACTCCAGAGATTAAAGTCAGAGTTTGGTATCAAGGAGGGTGAAACCACACCTGACCTGACAATGACACTTGAGACCGTAGGGTGTATAGGATGTTGTGGCCTTGCCCCTGTGGCCACAATTAATGAAGAAGTAGTAGGAGAATTGGATGACAAAAAACTCGATGTGATAATCAGCGAGATAAAGAACGGGAAAGACACGGGTAATTAAAAATGGAGAGACTTAATAGTATTGAAGAATTAAAAAGATTAAGAGAAAAACTGGAAAAAGAGACCTTCAGGCCAGATGTCCTGAGGGTAAGGGTCTGCTGTGGTACAGCATGCTCAGCAACGGGATCATCGAAGATAATTGAGGAATTTCAAAGGGAATCTTCCAAAAGGGGAGTTGACATTGAGATAGTAAGGACAGGTTGTCAGGGTATATGTCAGAAAGGTCCTGTATTGAAGGTTGAGCCTCAGAATACCTTTTATCAGAGGACCAAGCCTGAACACGTCCCCCATATATTCAGTTATTCTATCCTTGGAAACACACCATACAGACAGGGATTATACAGAGAGAGCATACTGGATGAACCGATTGAAGAGATGACAGATATCCCTTTTTATAAAAAACAGGTAAGGATAGCCTTAAGAAATAATGGACGAATAGATCCCTGCAATATAAACCACTACATTGCAGTCGGTGGGTACAGAGCCCTTGAAAAGGCCCTCTCAAGTATGACCCCTGATGAGGTGCTCGAAGAGGTGGACAGGGCGAATCTCAGGGGAAGGGGTGGAGCTGGGTTTCCTGCAGGTAAAAAGTGGAGGCATACAAAATCAGCTCCAGGGGATATCAAATTTGTAATAGCAAATGGTGACGAAGGAGATCCTGGTGCATTTATGGACAGGTCAATAATGGAAGGAGACCCACACAGCCTTCTTGAAGGCATGATACTCTGTGCCTATGCAATAAATGCGAGATATGGGATTATATATGTAAGACATGAATATCCCCTCGCTGTTAAGAATCTGAGGATTGCTATAAAACAGGCTGAAGAACTGGGTCTTCTTGGTGACAATATACTCGGTACTGGATTCAGTTTTACAGTGGATATCAGGGAGGGAGCAGGTGCCTTTGTGTGTGGTGAATCCACTGCCCTTGTTGCATCTGTTGAGGGAGAGAGAGGATTTCCAAGACCAAGACCTCCAAGGCTATCACAACCAGGTGGAGGTGTGTGGGGATATCCAAGCAATCTCAATAATATCGAGACATATGCGTGTGTACCAGTGATTATTGAAAAAGGAGCAGATTATTTCCTCTCCATAGGTACAAAGACATCTCCTGGGACAAAGGTCTTTGCACTCACGGGAAAGGTGAAAAACACAGGACTCGTTGAGGTACCAATGGGAATTACACTCAGGGAGATAATCTTTGATATCGGTGGAGGAATGATAGGCAATAAAAAATTCAAGGCAGTGCAGACAGGTGGGCCATCTGGAGGTTGCATACCTGCTGAACATCTCGATCTCCCTGTGGACTTTGATTCCCTCTGGTCAGTTGGATCAATGATGGGCTCAGGTGGTATGGTAGTAATGGACGAGGACACCTGTATGGTTGATGTAGCGAAATTCTTTCTATCATTTACACAGTCTGAATCTTGTGGAAAATGTCCACCCTGTAGAATCGGTACATATCATATGCTTCAGATTCTTGATCGCATTACCCAAGGCAAGGGACAGCCAGGTGATCTCAAAAGATTGGTAGAGTTAGGACAGTATATTCAGAAGACCTCATTATGTGGACTGGGGCAGAGCGCACCCAATCCTGTTTTGAGCACCATCAAATATTTTAAAGAGGAATATGAGGAGCATATATATGAGAATTATTGCAGGGCAAGGGTCTGCAGTGGAATGGGTGCATTTGTCATTGATCAAAACACCTGCATCAGGTGTGGCCTCTGTAAAGAGGCATGTGCATTTGGTGCAGTAATAGAGACAAAAGAAAGATACTTGATCGATAGATCAGCATGCACACAATGTAAAGCATGTTATACAGCATGCCCCATAGATGCCGTACTCATAAAGAAACCAAGGCATGTCACCCTCGAAGAGGTATTCAAGATACCTTCCGAGGATATTGAAATTATTGATAGGAGGGCAAAAATGATCCTCAGAGATATCCTTGAAAAGAAACCATCCGAGGTATATACAGTAAGGGAGGATGAGACTGCTGATGTGGCAGTAAAGCTGATGGCTGAAAAAAATATCAGTGATGTAATAGTAGTGGACAAAGAGGGAAAACTTGCAGGGATTTTTACAGAGAGAGATGTGGTCAAGTACATCCATAGAAATGTCTGCCTTGAAACCGTACCAATCAAAAATCTCATGACAAGACAGGTGATAACATTTGATCCTTCAACAGAGATAAGCGCTGCTATACAGGTTGTGGCAAAGGAGAAGATCAGGCATTTACCAATTGTTGAAGGAGACAAAATAGTCGGTATCATCACTTACAGGGACTTGGTAGCACATCTTCTGCCGGAGATCATCTATATGGCAGAGGCAATATACTGAGGTGTCAAATGACAGAGAAAAAGACGGTTAAGGTAGAGGACATAAAAAAAGGGGCAGAGAAACAGGGCTGCCCCATTGAACAGAGTATATTTTTTATCTCAGGCTTCCTTGATGGTCCAATGTGTGGTAGGTGTTTTCCCTGTTCAATGGGATCTTATGAAGTAAAGATAATTCTTGAAAGAATAAGAGATGGTCATGGAACAGAGGATGATATATCCAAACTTCTTAGAATAGCCGAGGATATGCTTGTGGCCTCGATGTGTAAACGGGGTAAAGACACTGCAAGATTCATGTTGGAGTGGATCAAGATGGATACATTTAAAAAGCACATAGATAGTATATGTGCAGATAAACAGTGTAAGGCCCTCATAAAGTATCTGATAATCCCCGATAAGTGTACCCTGTGTGGACTCTGTAAAAAGGCATGTAAATACAATGCCATACATGGTGAAACGCCTGCCCCTTTTCAGACTGGATATTTACCATTTGAGATCAGGCAGGGTAAGTGTGTAAAGTGTGGAGACTGTATAGATGCATGTCCTGAGGGGGCGATTATAGTTATTGATATCAAAGAGGCAGAACTTTCTGCTATAGAAAAATAGATAAATCTGTCAAGGGGGTAAAGAGATGTCTGAGACCATAAAGGTAACAATAAATGACCATGAGGTATTTGTACCAGAAGGCACCAATCTGATAGACGCAGCAGAGATGGCAGGAATCCATATTCCAAATCTCTGTTATCTGAAAGGAATGAGGGGGATAGGTGCATGTCGTATGTGCCTTGTAGAGGTTGAAGGAATGAAGGCACCCATGATAGCGTGTACCACCAAAGTAAAGGATGGAATGGTTGTGCGTACAGATTCAGAACACTTAAGAGAACTCAGGAGATTTATAATTGATCTTATCCTCTCCATGCATCCCCTTGATTGTATGACCTGTACAAAGGCAGGGGCATGTACCTTACAGAAATATGCATATGAACTTGGTATAAAGGAATCGAGTTTTTCCAGAAAGAAATTTGGACATTCCATAGATGATGCCAATCCTTTTATCAAGAGAGAACCTGATTACTGCATACTCTGTGGAAGATGTGTAAGGATATGTAAAGAACAGGGTACAAGTATACTTGACTTTATGGGCAGAGGTGTTGGAGCCAAGGTCACCACTGCAAAGGACATCCCTCTGCAAGATGCAGGATGCACATTCTGTGGTAGTTGTATAGACGTCTGTCCAGTGAATGCAATCGTTGAAGCAGACAGATGGCAGAAGGCAAGGGAGTGGGAGTGCAAAAGAATAGACACCGTGTGTCTCTCCTGTGGCAATGCATGTGCCATTAGGGTAAGCACTTCAAATGGTTCTATTGTTAAGGTAAATTCCTCAGCACCTGATGGATCTGCTGAGAAATATATATGTGCAATTGGAAGATTCGGTTTTGATGCTCTCTTATCTGATACGAGAATCACCGTGCCCATGAAGAAAATGGGTGATGGTTTTCAGGCCATATCATGGCAAGAGGCAATAGATATCATCTCGGAGAGATTGTCTTCCTCAAAAGATATCGGAATTATTACCACAGGAGACCTGGTAAATCAGGATGCCTTTGTCCTTGCAAGATTTGCCTCAGATGTCTTAAAAACCGAGAATGTAGACACCACTGTGAGCCTTTACGCTGATCCTGAATCAATGAAATTTTCTGATCGGGTTGATATAGATGAGGCAGATCTGATCATGGTGGTGGGACTCGATCCTGATCAGTACAAAAGGGTACTGCCTGCACTGGATGCAGTGGTAAGAAAGAGGGCCTCAAGGGGTGCAAAATTAATTGTAATAAATTCATCACAGACAGTGCTCGGGCTCAAGGCTGATATATCTATAAAAGATGACGAAATAATTGTACTTTCCCGTATTGCAAAGGCACTGATAGAGAAAGGTAAAATTGAAAATGCCGAATTAAATAATGCACTCTCCGATATCTCGACAGACGAAGAGAGCCAGAAGGTAGAAGAGATGATATCAGGAGCAACCTATCCTGTGATCTTCTGTCATCCCTCTCTATTTGGTGCAGCGAGAAATCTCAAACTCATCACTGATATCAAGGTAGTAGCAGTCCCCTATGAGGCAAATGCAAGGGGAGTTATTGCCATGGGGCTTGTACAGTCTGGAAAATCCATAAAAGAAATGCTTTCAGGATCAGTGAATGTACTCTATGCAGTTGGGCAGATACCTTCTGAGACAAGACCTGATGTGGATTTTATAGTTGCCCAGGCTTCATATCTAACAGGGCTTGCAGAAAAGGCCGATATAGTGTTACCTGCTGCTACATATCTTGAAAGTGATGGAACCATTATTGACTATACAGGACGGGTCAGAGATCTTAACAGGGTAATTAATCCTATTGGTAATGCAAAACAACACAGGGATATATTTATAGAATTGTCAAAGGCCATGAATTCACCGATTAAGGAATCATTCAAAGATATAAAGAGTGCACATGAGGTAGGTAAACTGGAGTTCAGACCTTTCAACAGAAAAGAAGGGCTTGATACCGATTCCCAGAGGTTTATTGAGTCTACTAATGAGGGCATTCTCAAACACTCAAGACTCTTATGGTTAACTGAAGTAGCAGAGAAGGTCTAAGACTCAATTTGAATGTTCTAAGGGTATAAGTTCGTATATCTTTATCTGACTTTCCTTACCACGGATATTTACATCTCCTATAAAGGAGATGGTGAGATGACCAAATCTATTATCATTGATTAAACTCTCTATCTTCTTTAGGGTAAACTCAGATACCAGAATATCTGCTCCAAATTCTTTTGTAAGTCCCTCAAGTCTTGATCCAATATTTACATGATCACCTATTACAGTATACTCCATTTTCTTACCCTCTATTCCTATATTTCCCACAATTACCTCACCAGAGTTAAGACCAATTCCTACGTTAAGCCTCTCAAATCCAAGGCTTTTCCATTTTTCTCTGAGGTTGTGTATCCTCTGTCTCATCTCAAGTGCACACCTCACTGCGAGTTCTGCATGATTCTCCTGTTTTAAAGGTGCACCCCAGAATGCCAGAATCCCATCACCCATGAATTTATCGATCGTCCCTTCCCATTTTAGGATAATCTCGGTCATTTCAGATATGTATTCATTCAATGCCCTCACCACTACCTCTGGATCATTTCTCTCTGAAAACGATGTAAAACCCCTTATATCCATAAAGAGGATCGTTGCCTCTCTTCTCACACCACCAGGTCTTGCCATCTCAGGATTCTTGATCAATTCATTTACCACCCTCTCTGTCACATAACTCGAAAACATCCTTCTTATATTTCTTGCCTTTCTTTCTTCGAGAATAAATCTCGTGGCCATGATTGATGTAGCAGTCAATATAACGGTCATAAGAGGATATATGAGATTAAAGACAATTCTTGCCTTGATAAACATGATTAAATTAAAGGTAAGCAGGCCAGTTATAAGACAACCATAAGAGATATATGATCTCGTTGCTGATCTGCTTTTTCCAGCAAGGATTGAAAGTACTCCACATATAAGCACCACGATCAGATCAGAGAGGGGTATTGCCTTATGTAAAAAATCCTGGTGGATTATATTTGATACCACAGTTGCATTTTTTTCCACCCCGGTCATGTTGGCTGAAAGAGGTGTTGATTTTATATCATATGTTGAGATGGCTGATGTACCTATTAAAACAATTTTGTCCCTGAATATATCAGGAGATATTTTACTCTCCAGTATATCTGCTGCAGAGATCATCGGGAACATGCCCTCTCTTCCCAGATAATTTATGAGAATTCTTCCAAATTCGTCAGTGGGGATATAGGTCTCTCCAATATAGACCCCTTCTCCTCCCACGATTCTAATTGAATCACCTGAAGCACCGAGTGCAATCCTTGAGACCTCTACTGAGAGCGAAGGAAAGAGTTCTCCTCCATATTCGAGATATAGGATCTCCCATCTCAATCTCCCGTCCCTGTCAGGAAGTACATATACATGCGCAAACCTGGCAGATGTCCTGAGGTGTTCAGGAGGTAAAAGCACCTTATTTGCCCTTATCGGCCTTAATCTACTCCAATTCTCTATAGAGGGAATTGCAAAATTATATAAGTATTCATCTATTTCTCCAGTAAATGCATTATTTTTCTCAACATCAAATGCCATGGCAATTGCAAGTCTGTCACCATATTTATCCATTACAGCTCCAAGATATTTATCAGCTTCAGTTGACTCAGTTTCAGAGTAAAAGATATCTACTCCGACCACTCTTGGGCTTCCTTCAAATATCCTCTCNATAAGATTGGCCTGAAGGATTCTTGTCCATGGCCATCTCCCAAATCTTGCAAGGCTCTTTTCATCAATTACAACACAGACAATATCTCCCTGTATTTTGGGAGGAGAAATTACATTTCTTATTTTGAATTTATAGTCAAGTAAAAGCGACTCTATATACTCATCAATTATTGGTGGATTTTCTATGACAAGTATAGAAGATAATATAATTATCANAATTGGAATAATAAAAAAGGGATGAAGGATCTTCTTTACCCATGGATGCATATTAATGAAAATCTTAAAATTTAATTAATTCTTCGCTCTCATGTCCTTCACTACTTCACCAATACTACCTGAGTCTGTATATCTTACAATCTCCACTACCCCATCACTCCTCAGACGATAATGTACATTCTCTTCCTCGATTTTTGGATAATATCTCCCACCAATGTCCTCATAAAGGTCAATATTGAATAATCTCCTGGCCTTGATCTCTTTATCGTATTTAGAGATAAAGAGGATATTGTCCTTTTCATAGACAGAATAAAGGCCCTTTTCATTTTTATAACCAACAAAAAACCTTCCATCCTCTTTATGGTATATATCCGCGTTTAAAGGATATAACAATCCATCAACCACCTCATATATCCTGTTATCTTTAATTCGGTATTCCTTTCCTGGAAAACAGAGTGGCCATTCAGAGGTAATCCTGTCAGGACTATGGGTGAGGAGCGTGGTNTCCTTTTTAAGGACTGTGTGACCAAGGTCTGAATAGCAGGTATGGACCTTTGTGTCCCTTATGGAAATATCATGAAATACCACTCCGCTTTTCATAATATTAACGGCCTCAATAAACCTCTCTTCACTCCAGATTCTCTCTATATAATCATTTATGTCTCCATAAATAATTGACGATTTCTCAAATTCCTTTTTTGACATTCCAAGTTTCTGTGCACGTCTTTCTTTGTATAGTCTTTCCCACAACCTGAGGTCATGTACTGTATCTGAACTAAAGATGAGGACTTCATTTTCTGTCTTTATTCTGATCCCTATTCCTGGAAGTCCATGCCATACAGGTGATTTAACAGCATCAATGATATATCCATCTCCCCGGAGGGAATTCATATCATCTTCATAAAACACCTTGGAAGAATATGGATAAAATAATTCAGGCTCTATCCACTCTCCATAAGAGGGATCCATGAACAGCATCCTCGGCCTTCCTGTAACGGGATTGATTATGATCTTTGCCTGTTGAGGAGGTACCTCCCTACCCTCACTATCAACAATGCACAATCTTGAAATACCCTTTCCTTCATTTTTCGATATTATCCTGTATCTTGCCTTAGGGCCAATGATTCTGAGATCAAAATATTCACTGAGTGGCACATCCATGACCCTCATCTTATCCTCAGAGAGGGTTTTCTCAAGTGAAGGTGATAACATTCTCATCAGATCCACAGCAATATCTTCGGAGGTTATTAAATGTACCCTCTTATGGATATCTGGGGCATACCTAAAAAATATAGCAATATCACTAAGCCACCTCATATGATCATCATGGCAGTGGGTGATTAGAAAACCCTTTATATCCTTCAGACCATGCCCACCAATAGCCTGGAATACCTGGGCTCCACAATCTATTATATATTGATCTTCTCTAACGGAAAGAAGATAGCCGATACTCTTTCCCATCCTTGAAAATGGCCCTGAATCTCCAAGGACTTTTATCCGAATGCCTTTTCTGTCATCTGACATAACTATAAATTTTCCCATAACTATACCCTATCCTGCAAGTGAACTTTCACTTTTGTCGAAAAACCTTACACTGTAAAATATTTTTACACATTTATGATACAAAATTTTGCTTATTATTAATCACTTATAACTCTGCATTTTTGGCATCAGAGTTTGTCGGAAAAGTTTACATTTATGAACTTTCTATGGGTCAGGAAAATTTAAGATTCTCTTTAAATTACAGGCAGTTACAATGATTATTATAAACCTGGCATAATAATTGCTTTTTAATCTAATAGTTATGGAGAAATAAAAAAAGAGTTTAAAGATAAAAAGGAGGTATTGGTATGAAGAAAAAATTGATCTTGATTGGATGTTTGATATTAGTATTTTCATTCTCTGTAGCCCCTTTTGTGCATGCACTCCCCTGGCTCGATATTGGTGACAATCTACTCTGGGATGAGAACAACAATGTACTCTTTGATGGTGGGCTTGCATGGGTAACGTCTATTACTTATTTAGATCATACTACTGTTCCACCACCCTTTTTCCCACCCCCTGATCCAATACTATATTCCAATGTACGGCTTTATCTCACTTTTAATGATGATCCTACAGATGATGTCTTCAGAATAAGACAATGGAGCGGTGGAGGATGGGTAAATGTTCTTACTGCAGATCCTGTGATTGTGCGGAAAAATATTAATCCCCTTGCTGGTAAGCCACCCTATTATAATGTCTTTCTTGATAACATATGGATTGATCCATCTCTGTTAGCCTCATCAAAATGGGCTCAAGAATTTAACTATGTTATAAGTCACATTACAAATACTTATCCTGCTGTACTAAACATTACCTGGGGAGGAGGTAGTTTCGAGTTTCCTCCTGGCAGTGGAGTGTATAAAATAAATGCTAGTGTTAAACTTGTTCCCACACCTGAACCTGGTACTATCTTACTCCTTGGCTCTGGGATGATGGGTGTGGCATATTATGTGAGATGGAGAAGAAAGAAATAGATTAAAAAATTGGAGTTTATTTTTAAAAGGGATTTCAGAAGCCTTTCTGAAATCCCTTTTTTATCTCTACAGGAAATGAATCCTATTTTCTAATTATGCTAAAATAAATACGTATCTATGCCCAATCCCTTGATTGAAACCATAGTCTCTGAAGATGTCTCTTTACGCAACAGGTCTATTGATCTGCTCCTTGAACAAACCGATAATAATAATCTTCTCAAAATCGCCGGAGAATTAGAAGAATTTCGTAGATCGAGCAATAATCTCTACCATAAAGTAAGAGCCTGTCTCTTTCTCTATATAATTTATAGATTTTACCTCCCCTCAAAGTGGAATTTAGGACAGGGGGCAATTCCTCTTGAAGGAATCAAGGCAATGTTTAATCGTGATTTTGAGAAGGCACTGGATATCTATCTTTCAAACAAAAATTTAAATACTGCCCTGTGCAGTGCCATAGCAGATTCATACTATAAACTCTCATTCATGTATCTCAGGGATCAGGTAAAATTATCAATTAGCCAGTGCCTGGAAAATAGATATTTATATGAAATCACAGGACCTGAGAATTATCCTTTCAGAGTGCCTGAATTATACCTCAAAAAGGTATCAGGTAATTATCCAGTGGGTATGGATGCCTGCCCTGTGAGGTTAGATCCATCACACAGTGGATGGTCAGATATCTTCTTCCTTGGTATGGACTTTCCAGAGGGAGCAAGGGTGATAAATATATCTATAAATCTAAGGATAAATGGCAGTAATGACCCTTTAAAACCACCCTGTGAGTGCTATTGCAGGGTCATTGATGAACCAGTAATTCATTTAAGATCAATCGATCTCAAGGCGTCAAAGAAGATATATGATCTCAATGATCTATTTGACTTCGGAAGTGATGATCTCTCACTCTTAAAGGCAGGAGTGGTTGCCTCTGGAATTGTCCCTCCAGTATTTGAGGGAAAGGATATTCCATTACGTGAAATACTGAAGAGACTCCTTGGTAGAGAAGGCGGAATAGAGATTGTAACAAGGGTCAATAATATACCAAAGTGTTCAAGACTCGCCGTAAGCACTACCCTCCTTGCCACTATAATAACCAGATTAATGAGATTCAGCGGACAGATTAAATCTCAAACAGGTGGGCTCACAGATGAAGACAGAAGGATTATTGCATCCCGTGCAATCCTTGGAGAATGGCTTGGAGGCTCTGGAGGAGGCTGGCAGGACTCTGGTGGATTATGGCCAGGGATAAAGGTCATCAAAGGGAAATTAGCGAATAAGGGAGATCCAGAATATGGAATCAGTAGAGGCTGTCTCCTTCCTGAACATCATATATTTAAAAAAGATGATCTTCCTCCTGATCTATACAGATTAATACATGAATCCATGGTGCTTGTGCATGGTGGCATATCACAGGATGTGGGCCCAATCCTTGAGATGGTAACTGAAAAGTATCTCCTGAGACATGAAAAGGAATGGAAGGCAAGATTGAGAGGAATTGAATTGTTTGACAGAATTGTTGATTCAATTATTCGTGGAGACATGAGAGAACTCGGAAGACTCACCACCATTGACTGGGAAGAGGCAATTCAAAATGTTATTCCATGGGTAAATAATGCATATACAGAGGAGTTAATCGATACAGCCAAAGATCAGTTCAAAGATGATTATTGGGGTTTTCTGATGCTCGGAGGTATGTCAGGTGGAGGAATGGCTTTTATTGTCAATCCCGAGAGAAATTCAGAATTTAAAGAACAAATCCTTCAGATCATGATGAATTTGAAGAATAAATATAAAGCCTCCTATCCATTTATCATAGATCCTGTTGTATATGACTTTGAGATAAACGATGATGGAATCATGGCATATATCATGCACGGTAATGAGGCTGTAATATCTGAAATTGTTAGGGATGATAAAGAAGAAAATATCATTGTCCAGTCAGAGAGCGAAGAGGAGATAAAGAAAAAGTATGGATTTGATAAAAAATCCCATGAATACATGAAGAACCTATTAAAGCAGGGAGAAATCAGTCTTGAGAAGAACAGACTTCCTGTAGATACAATCATTGAGGATGTCTCATATGGAGATCTCCTCCATTACGAAAATGAAAGGGCAGATAGTCTGTTTACTGAGGCCGGAATAGAGGCCTTGAGAAACAATCAGGTTGCTGTGGTTACGCTTGCTGGAGGAATGGGAAGCAGATGGACCCATGGTTCAGCAGTGATAAAGGCCATAAACCCATTTGTAAAGATGCAAGGCAAATTCAGGACATTTCTTGAAATACACATTGCCAAGAGTAGAAAGGTGTGTAAAAAATACAATTGCACCATACCCCACATAATTACCACAAGCTATCTTACACATGAAGCAATTAAAAGATACTTACAGGAGTTTGAATACCTTGGGTATGGTGCAAATCTATATCTCTCCCTTTCAAAGTCCATTGGCAGGAGAGTCTATCCAATGATAAGAGATCTTCTATTCCATTTTCAGGAGGAATTGAGACAGAAAGAGGATGAACAGAAGCAGAAGGTATTGGAGTCATCACAGCGAGCAATCATAGAATGGNTAAAGAAAAAAGGTGAGGGTGAAGACTTTATGGAGGCAGATCCTCTTTTGAGGTTCAATCCACCTGGCCACTGGTATGAGATCCCAAATCTCTTAAAAAATGGTCTTCTCTTACAAATTCTCAAGGATAATCCTGAAGTAAAGTATCTTATGTGTCATAATATTGATACACTTGGTGCATGGCTTGATCCAGCAGTGCTTGGAATGCATATTGTGACAAAGGCATGTATTACATTTGAGGTCATACCACGGATGATAGAAGACAGAGGAGGAGGACTTGCCAGAATAAATCAAAAGGTAAGACTGATTGAGGGCATGGCACTTCCTGATGAGTCAATCCAATACAGACTGAGTTATTACAATACCCTCACAAACTGGATAGACATAGACAAATTACTTGAATATTTTGGTCTCGATAGATCCTCTTTGAGCGATACACATCATGAAAAGATAGAGGAGGCAATACGTAATATAGAGAAAAAAATTCCTACCTATGTTACCCTTAAAGAGGTAAAACACCTCTGGGGTAAGGGACATGAGTATATATATCCGGTTGCACAGTTTGAAAAATTGTGGGGTGATATGACAGGGCTTGAGGATCTTGATGTATCTTTTGTCTCTGTCTCAAGATTTCGGGGCCAGCAACTCAAAGAGCCAGCATTGCTTGATCGGTGGTTTAATGATGGATCTTTCGAATATGTGAGTGAAAAGTGTGAATTTGGATGATAAATGGAAGATGGAGGAGGGGCAAGATGAACAATTCTAAAAAGGTTGCCCTTGTAAAGGGAGAAGACCGAAAGGAAAATATAAAAAAATGCCTTTCCTTGATAAGTGAGGATCTTGAACCCATAAAAGATGCAAAACACATTCTTATAAAACCAAACCTTGTAGCACTAAAACCTGACTTCGCAAATACCCATGTTGAGGCAATAGAGGCAGTAATTGAATTTATAAGAAAGATAGTCCCAGATACTCCCATCACAGTTGGAGAATCCTCTGCCACTGCATTTTACAATGGACTGCCAACCACAAAGGTATTTGAGGACTTTGATTATTATCGGCTTGAAAAAAAATACAATAATGTAAGGCTCACGCACTTTGATGATGATAAAGAATTCATCTATAGCCCGATTCAATCCATTGTTGGAGACACCCATCTCAGAATCACAAAGAGGGTCAAGGAGTTTGATTACAAGATATCACTTGCAATACCAAAGACCCATAATTTTGCCATGGCAACTTTTGGGATCAAAAATATGGCAGGGCTTGTCCTGAGGCAGGATATGGCCATGATACACGGATTGAAGGGAGGCTTTGAGGTAGATGCACCAAAGACATTCCTTGACAGACTTCCACCCGGTACAATATCAAAGGCAAGAAGACTACTTCCAAACTGGTTTATAAATTTTCTCTTTAGACAGTATAAAGGTTATCGGAAGAGCGTAAAGATGATCCATCACAATATCGTGGAATTTGCAAAGAGGACATGGCCAGACCTTGTTGTACTTGATGGATTTATTTGTATGGAGGGAGACGGCCCAATAGATGGCAGTCCTGTGGAAATGAAATGTGCCATAGCCTCGGTCGATCCTGTAAAGGCCGATGGTGTCGGTGCACGTCTTATAGGAATTGAACCAGAGGATATTGGATATCTATATTATCTCCATAATGAAGAAAAGATGGGTGATTATTCACTCGATGGACTGGTAGGCGATGATCTTCAATCACTGAGAAGAGATTTTAAAAAACATGGTACATATGATATTCAATGTCAATGGAGATGAGACGAATTCCAGAGCCAGAATTAATGAATGAGCCTGAACAGGCAAGGGCCTATGCAGAGGCTGACTTTTCAGAGCCCCATGAGCATTTTGTGAGTCTTTTCAGTGAGAGATTCCCTGAGTTTAATAAAGGCCATGTGCTCGATCTTGGTTGTGGTACATGTGATGTGATAATCAGATTTGCGAGGAAATATCCCTCTGTAAGGATAACCGGTGTTGATGGTGCAGAGGCAATGCTTGAGATCGGCAGAGAGTCTATTAAAAGAGAAGGATTAGAGAATAGAATTAGTTTAAAACTATGCCACCTCCCTGACAGTACTTTAATAAAAGAGCAATTTGATGCAGTGATATCCAATAGCCTTCTTCACCACCTTTCTGATCCTTACGTTATGTGGGATACAGTAAAATCCTGTACCATCCCTGGTGTTCCGATCTTTATAATGGACTTATTCAGACCACCTGATATAGAAACAGCAGAGTATCTCGTGGAGAAATATGCTGGAAATGAATCACCAGTGCTTAAAAAAGACTTTTATAATTCACTCCTTTCATCTTATAATGTAGAAGAGGTAAAAACTCAACTCCTGACAGCAGGTCTTGATTATCTCTCTGTGGAGCAGGTGAGTGACAGACATTTTATTGTATGGGGAAGGAAAAAATGAGTATAAGGGATAATGATCTCCTTGGCACTGCATTCAGGGCAGCAATGCTTGCGGGTCAAGTAATCCTGGAAAACAAGGGTAAAATTGCAGGGAGTGATATTGATGCAAAACAGGCATCTGATTTTGTTACACGGGTTGATAGAGAATCAGAAGAGACAATAATAAATACCATCAAAAAGAGATTCCCTGATCATGACATACTTGCAGAAGAGACCATCCATGATCCACCATCAGGGGATTTCAGATGGATTATAGATCCACTGGATGGAACCACTAATTATATCCATGGCTATCCAGTATTTGCCATATCAATAGCACTGGAGTACAGGGGAGAGATAATACTTGGCCTCATATTTGATCCTGAAAAGGATGAGGTTTTCACTGCAGAAAAAAATAAAGGTGCTTTTCTGAATGGCAGAAGAATATATGTATCCCGTACTGAGCCCGAAAGGGCTCTCATAACCACGGGGTTTCCTTTCAGAAAAAAGCAATATATAGGAGAATATCTCAGGATCTTTGAAAGGGTATTTCAGTGGTCAAGTGACATAAGGCGCGCTGGATCAGCAGCATTGGATCTTGCCTATCTTGCATGTGGTAGATGCGAGGGGTTCTTTGAAATAGGACTGAGTCCCTGGGATATTGCTGCAGGCAGTCTCTTGATAAAGGAGGCAGGAGGAGTAGTAACTGATTTTAGAGGAGGCAGTGAATATCTTAAATCAGGAAACATTGTAGCAGGTACGCCTGAGGTACATCCCAAACTTCTAAGAGACATTATGGAGATTACACACGGNAATTTGTAATTTATATTTTATACTTGAGAAAAAGATACTTTCTTACGGGACAGCCACATATAAATGAATACCCAAAGGACATCCTGTAAGGACAAAAATTTCCTTTTGGAGAGTGGATAAATAATATGTTTTCCTCTATTGTATCTTCAACAGGACAGAGACATTCTTCATTGCCTGAGAGGCATTGAAATTCTCTATCACATTTTATTGCCTCATCAATGATCCTTTTTTCCACCATATACTTAATTTCCACCATCCTTATATCCCTGCCCTTTTCAATTATATGAGCAATTGTATAAA
>Ga0180895_1053_pt1 | contig 16219 bp, 12 predicted proteins | sample Deesub1362A_J573_FD_124280 | JGI IMG/M metagenome (GOLD analysis project Ga0180895, IMG submission 124280) | Nitrospirae bacterium JdFR-83
CTGATCTCATCTAAAAACAAAGTGCCACCGTTTGCCAGTTCAAATAACCCCTGTTTGTTTGACGATGCTCCTGTAAATGCACCCTTCATGTAACCAAAGAGTTCACTCTCCATCAATCCCTCAGGGATTGCTGCACAGTTTACTGCAACAAAGTGTTTATTCTTTCTCTCGCTTAGATTGTGTATTGCCTTTGCAACCAGTTCCTTACCCGTACCACTCTCACCAGTTATGAGGACATTTGCATTGCTTGAGGCAGCCTTTGAAATGAGATTAAAGAGATGCTTCATCCCAGGGCTCTGACCAACGATATTCTCAAGAGAGGGGAATTCTATCTGCTTNTTGAGTAATGATACATCCTTTTTTAGTCTCTGTGTCTCAATGGCATTCTTTACAACAAGCCTTATGTCCTCCATGTCAAAAGGCTTTTGTATATAGTCATATGCACCCAATTTCATGGCCTGTACAGCAGACTCTGTGGTACCATATGCAGTGATGATCACCACAATGGTCTCAGGACTGGTCTGTTTTATATATTTGAGGAGATCAATGCCACTCATCCCTGGCATCTTCATGTCAGTGATCACAAGGTCATAGATGTCATTCTTAATTGCCTCCACTGCCCTTTCACCACTGTCTGTAGCAGACACACTATACCCCTCATTTTTGAGAAATATCTCGAGCACCTCCCGCATGCTCTTTTCATCATCAACAATAAGGACCCTGCCCTTTGACATCTATACCTTCTCCTCCCTAATAGGGATTACTACTTTAAATGTTGCCCCTTTGCCCTTGCCATCTGACCAGACAAGGATCTTTCCCCCGTGTTCTTCAATGATCTTTTCTGCTATTGCGAGTCCAAGTCCTGTACCAGTCTCTTTTGTCGTGTAAAAGGGTAAAAATATCTTCTCTATCTCATCCTTGCTCAGTCCCTGACCATTGTCTTTGAATATGACCTCAAATGTCCCATCTCTCTTTTCAGCCTTTATCTCTACCACTCCCTTATCCTCTATAGCCTCCACTGCATTCTTACAGAGATTCCAGAATACCTGTCTTAATAAATCAGGATCAGCACTGATGATCTCTCCCTCTTTTAGATCGGCCAATAACTTGACATCTTTACCATTAAGAGAAGATTGAACAAGGGCGATCACCTCTTTCAGGATAGCACTCACATCAAATAGCCTCTTTTTTGGCCCCCTTGGCCTTGCATATTGGAGAAAATCAGTGATGATACTATTGAGTCGATTCATCTCTGAGATTGCTATTTCCATGAGACGATCAGCCTGTCCCTTAGAGATATATCCATTCTTCAACATCTCTATGGATCCCTTGAGTGAGGCGAGTGGATTCCTGAGTTCATGTGCTATTGAGGCTGAGAGTTCTCCTATGATTGCCCACTTCTCCTTTCTCTTTACCTCGGCCTCCATCTCCTTGAGTTTGGTTAGATCCTGAAATACACCAATGTATCCTATTTTCTTGCCTGATCCATCCATGAGATCAGAGACTCTCATACCAATTGCGATCCTCTTTCCATCACGATCTATCTCTCCCTCTATCCTTTCGATCTCTGAGGGGTGACTTTGGAGAAATGGAAATATATCATCGAGTTTCATACCGATCACCTGATCACGCCTCAGCCCTGTAATTGACTCAGCAGAGGAATTAAAGGACATTATCCTCATCTCCAGATCTGTGGTCAGTACACCACTCGGCATACTCTCAACTATGTATTTATTGAATGCCTTGAGATCACTTAGTATATTATCCCTTTCCTGAAGGCTCTTAGAGACCCTGTGCAGTTTTTCAGAAAGATAGCCACTTAAGAATGCTATGAGAAAAAATGCTGTAATGTGAGCAAATATGTTATAAAAATAATCACGATCCATAAAATATAGACTCGTCTTAATGGGTATGACCTTATAGTACTGAAAGTCAAGGAGCAGTCCATATAATATACTGCTTATGGCTGCTGATACATAACATGCCCTCTTGTCAATGACCACTGCTGCGGATATGATGCTGAGGGGATAGAGGAAGGAAAACATGCTCTCTATACCACCAGTAATATACAGGAGCACAGTCTCTGCAACGATATCAAGGATTATCTGTATGTATGCAAATACCCTCAGGTGCCCTGGCTCCCTGAGATACTTCAGTAAAAGCCCATAGATAATCGTGATGAAATACAGAGATGCTATGAAGTATGAGAAGTATTCAGGGTGTGAGAGTTTGTCATACCCTATCTTGAATACATAGAATGAACCAAGGAGGATAGAAACGATAATGATCCTGAAGGTGATAAGTGCTGCTATTCTCCTGAAAAGGTCCCTGGCAATAGATTCCTCAGCCATCTCATTGCTATTTAACCAAGGTGATGAGTTTGAATATGGGTAGATACATGGAGATTACTATAAAACCTATGGTCCCACCCANGAATACCATGAGTGCTGGTTCTATCATTGATGTGAGGTTTGCCACTGCATTGTCTACCTCTTCATCGTAAAAGTCAGCGATCTTCTCAAGCATGCTGTCAAGGGCACCAGTGGACTCTCCAACAGCAATCATCTGAATAACCATTGGAGGGAATATCTTGGTCTCTGCAAGTGGTTCTGCCAGTGTCTTTCCCTCTGAAACCCCTTGGCGTACGGTATATACAGCCTTCTCTATAACCTTGTTACCAGCGGTCTTGGCTGTGATGTTTAATCCATCTAATATTGGAACACCGCTGCTTACGAGTGTACCAAGGGTCCTTGTGAATTTTGCAACCGCTACCTTCTTGAGCAGTATGCCTATTATGGGCATCTTGAGCATGAGTTTGTCAGTAATGTATCTTCCCTTCTGTGTCTTCCTTATCTGAGTAATAAAGACAATAGAGGATATCAAACTTGCAAGTATGACAAGTCCTCCTGTACCACCGAGGAAGTGGCTGAGAGAGATTATCATGCGTGTTGGTGCTGGTAGAGAACCACCAAGCTGGGTAAACATCTTTGCAAATGTAGGTACCACAAATACCATGATAATCACAATAACCAGAATGGCCACTGAGATCACCACCGTGGGATAGATCATGGCACCCTTTACCTTTCTCTTCAATCTCTGTGCCTTTTCAATATAGGTGGCAAGCCTCACAAGGATGGTATCAAGGATACCTCCTGCCTCACCTGCTGCAACCATATTTGCATAGAGTTCAGAGAATATCTTTGGGTGTTTTTTCAGTGCATCTGCAAATGTTGAGCCTCCTTCTACATCTATCTTGATCTCCTCTATCTTTTTTGCAAATGCCTTGTTTTCTGTCTGTTTTGCAAGGATATCAAGTGCCTGCACAAGTGGTAGCCCTGCCCCTATCATCGTGGCAAACTGCCTTGTAAAGATCACTATGTCCTTGTCCTTTATACGCCCTCCAAAGGAAGAAAAGAGTGACTTTGGTTTCTGGGTAACTGACTTCGGGATGATCTTTTGTTTTCTGAGGTATGCCTTTACCTCTTCAGGAGAATTTGCAGTAAGCTCTCCCTTCACTATACTACCATCNGGTGATTTACCAGTCCATTTAAATACAGTGGCCATTATCTCCTCCCTCCAGCAGAGGCACGCTGCATCATATTGAGTAACTCTTCAGGCTCTGGGGACTTTCTCAGGGCATCCTCATATGAGAGTTCACCCCTCATATAGAGGTTAAACAGCGATTGATTCATTGTCTGCATACCATATTTTGATTGCCCTGTCTGCATCATTGAATATATCTGATGGGTCTTATCCTCTCTTATGAGATTCCTTATGGCAGGTGTTGGAATAAATACCTCAACAGCAAGCACCCTTCCTTTACCTGACTTCCTTGGTATCAATTGCTGTGAGATGATCCCTTCAAGCACAAAGGAAAGCTGGACCCTTACCTGTTCCTGTTGGTGTGCAGGGAATACATCTATTATACGGTTGATTGTCTGTACGGCTGTATTGGTATGGAGTGTGGCGAGTGTGAGATGTCCTGTCTCTGATACAGTGAGTGCCGCCTCTATGGTCTCAAGATCNCTCATCTCACCGATCAGAACCACATCAGGGTCCTGTCTGAGCACATACTTGAGTGCATCTTTAAAAGATGCAGTATCAGCATTTACCTCCCTCTGATTTACAATGGATTTTTTGTGCGAGTGTAGAAACTCTATTGGATCCTCAATGGTGATGATGTGCTCATTCCGCTCACTATTGATCTTGTCAATCATTGCTGCGAGTGTTGTGGACTTGCCACTGCCAGTCGGTCCTGTAACGAGTATAAGCCCCCTTGGTTTTTTGACTAATTCATTTACCACAGGTGGAAGCCCCAATTCACTGAAGCTCTTGATCCTGAAAGGTATCATCCTGAATGCACCTGCCACAGTTCCCCTCTGCATGAAGATATTTGCACGAAACCTGCTCAGTCCTTTTACTCCAAATGAAAGGTCAAGTTCGTTTTTCTCTTCAAATCTATGCTTCTGTGAGTCTGTGAGAATACTGTAACAGAGTGCCTTTGTCTCAGCAGGCGTGAGAGGCTTGTCACCTATTGGAATGAGCTTCCCATCCACTCTGATCCTTGGTGGTGAACCAGCCGTGATGTGAAGGTCTGAAGCGCCCCTGTCAATCATTATCTTGAGAAATTCATATAATGAAGCCATACTCTCTACCCATTAAATAAAGATCTTTTCTCATCTAATCGGTCTTCCATAAATAAATCTTTAGAATCAATCACCAAATGTGACCCTGAGCACCTCTTCGACACTCGTAATCCCTTCTTTTATCTTTGTGAGACCACTCATCCTCAGGGTCTTCATACCGAGTTCGATCGCCCTCTTCTTGATCTCAGATGCGGTTGCTCCCCTTATTATCATGTCTTTGATCTCTTCTCCTACTGGCATTACCTCATAAAGGGCAATCCTTCCCCTGTAGCCTGTACCACCACACGAACTACACCCCTTACCTTTGTAACACTTTACAGTCTTTGCCTCTTCCTCACTAAAACCTATATCCCTAAGCACATGTTCTGGTATCTCTTCTATCTCTTTACAGTTCTCACAGACCTTTCTGCATAACCGCTGGGCAAGTATCAGGATTACTGAGGCAGAGACCAGGAATGGTTCTATTCCCATATTCAACAATCTTGAGATGGTACTCGGTGCATCATTGGTATGCAGGGTGCTCAACACAAGGTGGCCTGTGAGGGCTGCCTTCACTGCTATCTCTGCAGTCTCAAGGTCTCTTATCTCACCCACCATTATAATGTCAGGGTCCTGCCTCAGGAATGACCTGAGGGCTGAGGCAAAGGTAAGCCCTATTTCCTCTTTTACCTGCACCTGATTTATCCCTGGAAGGTTATATTCAACAGGATCCTCTACGGTCATGATATTTACATCTACCCTGTTTATTGTATTGAGGGCAGAGTAGAGTGTGGTGGTCTTACCACTCCCTGTAGGTCCTGTAACAAGCACCATTCCATAGGGAGAACGAATCGCCTCTTCAAAATCCTTTAATGCCTTTTCCTCAAAACCCAATTTTGTTAGATCGAGCATGAGGCTGCTTTTATCAAGGATTCTCATGACTATCTTTTCACCATAGAGTGTTGGTAGTGTGGACACACGCAGGTCTACTGTCTTGTTCTTCACCTTTATCTTTATTCTTCCATCCTGGGGAAGCCTCCTTTCAGCAATATCAAGGTCTGCCATTATCTTGATACGTGAGGAAAGCGCTGCCTTGAGTTTTAGAGGTGGCTGCATGACATCATAGAGCACCCCATCTATCCTGTATCTCACCCTGAAGACCTTTTCATATGGCTCAAGGTGAATATCACTTGCACCGCGTGCTATTGCCTCACTTAGTATGAGGTTGACGAGTTTTACTACAGGTGCCTCCTCTACTGCTGACTTGAGTTCTGAGATATCTACATCCTCTTCCTTGTCCTGGATCAGATCAAGGTTCTCCTCTTCTTCAAGACCTGCCATATCCTCAACCACTGACTGGAGTGCATCTGATTGCTCATAGTATTTGTTTATTGCCTCTTTAATGGCTGACTCTGCTGCTACCACAGGTTCCACATCATACCCTGTCATGAACTTAATGTCATCCATGGCAAAGATATTGGATGGATCAGTCATTGCAACCCTGAGTGATGCCCCATTCTTGGACACAGGAAATATCATGTACTTTATTGCCACCTCATAGGGAATATATTTGACCACCGAGGGATCTATCTCTTCCTTTGAGAGGTCTATCGCAGGGACACCATACTGCTCGCTCAGAAATTGTACGAGTTTCTCCTCTGTAATAAATCCAAGTTTTACAAGATTTGATCCAATCCTGCCTCCTTCTTTTTTCTGAAGTTCTATTGCCTGTGCGAGCTGTTCCTCTGTGATGAGCTTTTTACTGAGCAGGAGTTGTCCTAACTTTGGTGCCATGTATCAATAAGTCCTCTAAATGTCATTCATTAACACAGTGAGTGAGATCACACACCACCGTGCATTTATATAAATCGGCATAAAAAGGAATTTTCTGAAATAGGGGATGTGCAGAGCCTTTATTTATGCACCTTTCAGGAGTAATTCACAATTAATCAACGCCCTTTACACAGGAAAATCTTATATAAATCAATGAATTCTAAAATTTGCATTTTTTACTTGACAACACAATATATTGTGGTTTAATCTTTTTATCAACTCAAAATAAAGGACATTTGCTTTAAGGGAGGAATCATGGAAAGGGTAATATCCAGTGATCTTCAACTCACTCCAAGTGCCATAAAGGTGCTTGAGAAGAGGTATCTCAAAAAGGATGAGGAAGGAAGGATTATAGAGACTCCTGAGGAGTTATTCAGGAGGGTTGCGAAGGCAGTGGCTTCAGCAGAGTATCAGTACAACCGCTCTCAAGAAGAGGTAATGGAAGTAGAGGAGAAGTTTTACAGACTCATGACCTCACTCAGGTTCCTCCCGAACAGTCCTACCCTTATGAATGCAGGAAGGAGACTCGGTCAGTTGTCAGCATGCTTTGTATTACCAGTGGAAGACTCAATGGAGTCTATTTTCGAGGCAGTCAAAAATGCAGCCCTCATCCATAAATCAGGGGGAGGGACTGGTTTCTCTTTCTCTAAACTAAGACCAAAGGGAGATATAGTTGGCTCTACCAAAGGGATATCTTCAGGGCCTGTATCATTCATGAGTGTGTTTGATGCTGCGACAGAGGCAATAAAACAGGGAGGTACAAGGCGTGGCGCAAACATGGGTATACTCCGTGTTGATCACCCTGACATCCTTGAGTTTATTACCTGTAAAGACAGCAATGACAGGCTCAATAACTTCAATATCTCTGTTGCTATTACAGATGAATTCATGAGGGCACTCAAGAATGATGAAGAATATGACCTTATTAATCCACATACAGGCAGGGTGGTAAAGAGGCTTAAGGCAAGAGAGGTCTTTGATCTGATTGTAAGGCATGCATGGAAGAATGGTGAACCAGGGGTGATATTCATAGACAGGATCAATCAATCCAATCCCACACCAAAGGCAGGGATGATAGAGAGCACAAATCCCTGTGGTGAACAGCCCCTTTTACCATATGAATCCTGTAATTTAGGATCCATTAATCTCTCGAAATTTGTACTTAATGACTCCATGAGGCCTGCTAAATCACTCGAAGAGGCAGAGTCAATGATTGACTGGGACTCGCTCAGAGAGACAGTGCATCTCTCTGTGCACTTTCTGGATAATGTAATAGATGTAAATAAATATCCACTCAAAAAGATAGAAGAGGCAACCAAGGCAAATCGTAAGATCGGCCTTGGTGTAATGGGCTGGGCAGATATGCTCATCCAGCTTGGCATACCCTATAACTCTGTTGAGGCATCTCAACTGGCAATGAAGGTAATGAAGTTTATACAGGAAGAGAGCAAGAGACAATCATCCTTTCTTGCCATGGAGAGGGGTGTATTCCCGAACTTTCCTGAGAGTGTCTATGCTGATAAGATGGAGTTGAGGAATGCAACTACCACGACCATTGCACCCACAGGGAGTCTCTCAATAATAGCAGGTTGTTCAAGCGGTATAGAACCCCTCTTTGCTGTATCCTTTGTGAGAAATGTACTTGAAGGGACAAAGCTCTATGAGGTAAATCCACACTTTGAGAGGATAGCAAAGGCAAGGGGGTTCTGGAGTAGGGAGCTAATAGAAAAGATCGCTGCATCAGGGAGTTTAAGAAACATACCAGAGATCCCAGATGATATAAAGAAGATATTTGTTACAGCACATGATATATCACCTCTTGATCATGTACGCATGCAGGCAGCCTTCCAGAAGTTTGTGGATAATGCAGTATCAAAGACCGTGAATTTCCCCCATGATGCCACTCCAAAGGATGTAGAGGAGGTCTATTTCCTTGCATATGGTCTGGGTTGTAAAGGAGTGACGGTCTACAGAGATGGATCAAGGGAGGAACAGGTGCTCTCCACCAAGAAGAAAAGGGACGAAACAGCAAAAGCAGAAGCACAACCAGTGCAGAAGATAATACCCAGGAAGAGGCCAGAGGTTGTAAGGGGGACTACCAGGAGGATGAGGACAGGGTGTGGTAATCTTTACATTACGATCAATGAAGATGAGAATGGAAATATATTTGAACTCTTCACACACATGGGAAAGGCAGGAGGTTGTGCAGCCAGTCAGGCAGAGGCAATAGGCAGGCTCATAAGCCTTGCCCTGAGGAGCAATATAGAGCCCATAGAGATACAGAAACAGTTAAGAGGGATAAGTTGTCACAGTCCTGCATGGGATAATGGTGGAAAGATATCTTCATGTTCAGATGCAATTTCAAAGGCACTGGAGAGATACAGGGAAAAGGGAGAAAAGAGCAATGGCTCCTCAGGAAGGGAAGAGAGAGAGGTCTTGTTATGTGGTGCATGCCCTGAGTGTGGTGGAGCTGTTGAACATGAGGGTGGCTGTGCAGTGTGCAGGGATTGTGGCTACACAAAGTGTTTTTAATTAAAGATGGTTCCACAATTATTCAAGGATTGTTCAAGTGGCAGGTCTTTTTAATCCCCTGCCCTATGTGATGAGAAAAAGATTCTATTCCAGGTACAGATTACATTATGTTGTAGGGATAATCCTCTGCCTGACCCTTTTTTCCTGTGCAGGGATATCCAAAAAGGCCTACCTTCCACCTCCTGGTGGTGAGTATGTGGTTGCCTCCTGGTATGGCCCAAAGTTTCATGGCAGGCCAACTGCATCTGGTGAGATATTCAATATGTATGATCTCACATGTGCCCACAGGACCATGCCATTTGGTACAAAGCTCAGGGTCACCAATCCTGAAAACGGAAGATCAGTAATTGTTACTGTAAATGACAGGGGCCCATTTGTAGAGGGAAGGGACCTTGATCTCTCATATGGTGCAGCAAGGGCNATTGGTNTGGTTGAGAAAGGGGTGGGTATAGTAAAGATAGAGTACATAGGCAGAGATATGAGATATGTAAAGAGGGTGCCTGGGATAATTAAGAGGGCCTCATTGAGTGGAATACTCACAATACAGGTTGGCTCATTCAGAAATAAGGAGAATGCAGAGCGACTGAAGAGAGGACTTGAGTTTAAGTATGTTGATGTGTATATTACGAGTGCCATAGTAAGGGGAAAGAGATTCTACAGGGTGAGAATAGGTAAGTTCAGGGATTATAGAGATGCCTATTCAGTAGCAAGGGAATTGGCTGAAGAGGGATATGCCATTCTCATCACATCCTATTATGAATGAGGTTAATTCGGTGAGGCCTGATTGGGATGAGTATTTCATAGAGATCGCAAAGGTCATATCCTCAAGGTCAACCTGTCTCAGGAGAAAGTATGGTGCAGTCATTGTAAAAGATAAAGTCATTGTCAGCACTGGGTACAATGGCTCTCCCAGGGGGATGACCAATTGTATTGATATTGGAAAGTGTAAGAGGAAAGAACTCAACATACCTGCTGGTGAGAGATATGAACTCTGCGAGGCAGTTCATGCAGAACAGAATGCGATCATCAATGCCCCTCCTGAAAGGATGAAAGGTGCAACTATTTACATAGCAGGCTTTGAGGAGGACAGGAGTATTGCAGCAGGAAAGCCCTGTAAATTATGCGATCGAATGATAAGGAATGCACAGATCAGTGAGGTGGTCTATCTTGACAGTGATGGAGAGATAAAGAAGATAAAGATATGAAATTAGATATATTCATACACAGGGGCCATGAGAAGAAACCAGTGGCAATCTTTATTCATGGCCTTGCAATGGATAAGAACATATGGCTTGAGCCACTTGAGACAAGGGTAATTGGGAGAAGTGTACCCCTGAAATTCATTGCATCCAGAAAACCAAGACCACGGATAGAGAAGACAAAGGGATTAACCACAGGAAAGATACCATCAAATATCAATATCATCTGGGATGTATTAAGAGATCAGGGTTATAATCTCATCTGCTGGAGCCAGAGGAGACCGGTAGGCCCGATATCCGCTGCAGTGGCTGAATTGAAAGAGATTGTCAAAATAACACACGAGGTATTCGGTAATCGCTCGATAGCACTCATTGGGCACAGCCGTGGTGGGCTTGTTGCAAGAAAGTTCATGGAGTCTGGTGATAAATCCATTCGTGCACTAATCACAATCGGTACCCCTCATAAGGGGAGCACCCTTTCAAGGGTGGAGAAGGTCTTAGTGCCTGTGGCAACTATAACCAGAAAGATCCTTCCTGAAGATACACACAGCACACTCGCAAGGATAATGCAGAGTATCCACGAACTTGTGAGCGGAAAGGCCCTCAAAGAACTCATGCCAGAAGCAGAGTTCTTCAGGAGATTGAAGGACAGACCCATAAGGGGAGTAAGGTATATATCCTTTGGTGGTAGAAAGACTGAGCTCTTAAAGATATACAGATGGAAAAGGATCAAAGGGTTCTACATCCCTGCACCCTTAATTTCCATTCCAGACTCTATTGTGAAAAGACTCCCTCCATCCATGGTGCCTGAGGAACTCCGTCCAGGCCATGGGGACATACTGGTTACAACAGAGAGTGCCATGATGCCCTGGGCAGAGGCACATTTTGATGTACAGGCAAATCACTTTTCACTCCTCTGGAATAAAAAGGTAATCAAGGTGATCAATGAAGTAATGGAAGAGATATAAAAATTAAACAAAATTTGATTTTTTATCTATCTATTCGTAAAATATGTGATTGAATTCTGTTTTTATTTTTTTCCTTGGAAAGGAGAACTCATGACCTATACAACGTACAGACCACACAACAGAAAGATGAAGAGGACACATGGATTTCTGAAGAGGATGAGTACAAGATCAGGCCAGAAGATAATAAAGAGGAGGCGCGCAAAGGGAAGGAAGAGGTTGAGTGTCTGATCTCTTTAGAGGCATCTCATTCCCTTTTAAATAAACGTGAAGTTTAAATAAACGTGAAGAGGATCATCTTAATTATCATCAAATGGTATCAAATATATATTTCTCCCTTTTTTCCTGATACATGTAGGTTTCATCCGAGTTGTTCTGAATACTGCATAGAGGCAGTGGAAAGATTCGGAATTGTGAGAGGGATCTGGATGGCATTAAAAAGGATATTGAGATGCCACCCCCTTTCACGGGGTGGTTATGATCCTGTGCCAAGGGCTAAATAATTATGGAAAAGAGGACATTAATTGCTGTTATACTATCACTCCTTGTACTCATAGGGTGGTCGTATTTTTTCCAAAAGAGATATATTCCTCCACAACATCCCCAGAGACCCATACCTGAGATAAAAAAAGAAAAACAGGCAAAAGAAGAAAAGATTACCAAACAGTTACCCACTGTACATGTTCCTGAGATAAAACCATCACCAGAGGGGAAAGGGCAGGATATTGTGGTAGAGTCTGATCTCTATCATGCGGTCTTCTCCACCAAGGGCGGAATCGTAAAATACTGGGAGATCAAGAAATTTAAGGATAAAAATGAAAGACCCGTTGTGTTACTCAGGAAACCTGGTACAATCCCTGCACTTGGATTGATCTTTGAAGGGCCTGAAAAACATATAGCACAGAAATTGATTTATTCTGTAAATACTGAAAAGATTGACCTCACGGGATTTAAGAATAAAAAGGCTGATCTCATATTTACATATAAAGACAGTGAACTTACCATAGTCAAAAAATTTACCTTCTACAGCGACTCTTATAAGGTTGACTTTTCTTTATATACTGAAGGGGTTCCCCCCTTCATGATCCCATTGGGTACAGATTTCGGGATCTTTATAAAAGAGGGAAGGGAACACATAGGACCTGTACTTCTTACCACAGGTTCTGAGAGAATAGAACTCGATATGGAAGATGATCCAAGATATATAACAGAGCGTGTACGCTGGATAGCCCAGGAAGATAAATATTTCACTGCTGCCCTTATACCAAAGACAGAAATTAAGGGAGTGCCATTCTGGAAGGAAATGAATTCTGCTGAAATAGCAGTGGAGGTAGAACCAGGTACAAGGGAGTTTATCCTCTATGTAGGACCTAAGGAATATGAGAGACTGAAGAGCCTTAATGCAGGACTCGAGCACATTATAGACTTTGGATGGTTCTCATTCATTGCAATGCCCCTCTTCTGGGTATTAAAGTTCTTCTACAAGATTGTGGGAAATTATGGATGGGCGATTGTGATCCTCACTTTCCTCGTGAGAATCCCCTTTATCCCTATCATGAATAAGAGTCAGCAATCAATGAAGAAGATGCAGAAGATCCAGCCCCTTATCGCAGAACTGAGGGAAAAATATAAAAATGATTCACAGAAATTACAGAAAGAGATGATGGCCATTTACAAAAAACACAAGGTAAATCCCGTGAGTGGTTGTCTGCCCCTCCTTCTCCAGATCCCGATATTTATAGCCCTGTATAATGTCTTATTAAAGGCAATTGAATTAAGGGGGGCTCCCTTTATTCTCTGGATAAATGACCTTGCAGCCAAAGACCCATATTACATTCTCCCTATCTTGATGGGCATTACAATGGTCATCCAGCAGAAGATCACCCCCACCACAATGGATCCAAAACAGGCAAAGATGATGATGCTTATGCCTGTGATATTCACCTTTCTCTTTTTGCAGTTTCCTGCTGGACTGGTTTTATACTGGCTTGTAAACAATCTCCTGGGTATTGCCCAGCAGATATATATCAACAGAAAGGCCGTTGATTAACACGCTCTCCAACACAGGTGTTAAATTCCTGATATAATTAAAAACATGAGTGATACAATAGCAGCCATTTCTACACCACTTGGAGTAGGTGGCATTGGTATTGTGAGACTGAGCGGGAGTGATTCAATCCCTATTGCTGAGAAGATATTCAGATCTCCCAGAGATATAAAACTCTCTGAGAGTCCTTCACACAGGATATATTATGGACATATTGTGCATCCACATACAGAGGAGATAATTGATGAGGTACTTGTCTCTGTAATGAAGGCCCCCCGTACATACACAAGAGAGGACATCGTAGAGATCAACTGCCATGGAGGACCCCTTGCTGTGAGAAGGGTGCTTGAATTAGTGCTTGAGCAGGGAGCAAGACTCGCAGGCCCTGGCGAATTCACACAGAGGGCATTTCTAAATGGACGGATAGACCTGACACAGGCAGAGGCAGTGGCTGATATTATCAATGCACTGACTGTAGAAGAGCAAAAGAGTGCACTTATGCAATTGCGTGGGAGTGTATCCAGAAAGATAGAAGATATTAGGAGGGAGGTCATTGATCTCACTGCAATCATTGAGGCATATATTGATTTCCCTGAAGAAGACATTGAGCCACCCTCAATGAATGAGATGATGAAACGTGCAGAAGATATAAGATCCCGTCTCACAGACCTGATCGAGGGGGCAAAAGAGGGAGTGATACTTAGAGAGGGTGTAAAGACAGCAATAATAGGGCTTCCGAATGTTGGAAAGTCTTCTCTTCTTAATGCACTCCTTGATCAGGACAGGGCGATCGTCACTGAAATACCTGGTACCACAAGGGATGTGATAGAGGAGTTTGTCAATATAAAGGGTATTCCCTTCAGGATTATGGATACTGCTGGAATAAGGGATGTTGAGGATATTGCAGAAAAAGAAGGAGTGAGACGGAGCATAAAGGTAATGGAGGAGGCTGACCTTGTGTTGCTCGTGCTCGATGCAGGCAGGGGCATGGGTGATATGGACAGGGAATTAATAGGGAAATCAAAAAAGGAACATACCATCATAGTGATTAACAAAATAGATCTCAATAAAGAGATATATGAAAAATTTAATGGGTTTCCTGTGGTAAAGATCTCTGCAAAATTCAGACAGGGTCTCGATGAGTTAAAAAGACAGATGGTGGAGACGATCCTTGGTGGGAAGCATGAGTGCAGGCTTGATGTAATTACAAATATCAGGCATGTAAATGCATTAAAACGGACACTATCTTCTGTACAATCCTTTATTGATGGACTTAAAGAGGGTAATCCACCAGAGATCCTCTCCATTGATCTCCATGAGGCCCTGGATGCCCTGGGAGAGATTCTTGGTATAACTACACCAGAAGACATCTTGAATCACATATTTGCCAATTTCTGTATAGGTAAGTAAGGAGCCATATTATGGAAAGGATGAAGAGTGTAAGGAGAGTACTAATAAACACCCTCATTTTAAATTCCATTGTTGCAATTGCAAAGATAGTCTATGGATATATCATAGGCTCAATCAGCATGCTCTCGGATGGATTTCACTCATTCTTTGATGGGACATCAAATATAATAGGCATTATCGGTATATGGATAGCATCACACCCACCTGACAGCACCCATCCCTATGGCCACAGGAAGTTTGAAAATCTATTTACCATAGCAATTGCTGTGATGATATTTGCAACAGGCATAGAGATACTGAGAAATGTCTATTCAAGGCTCAGGACACCTGTTGACATAGAGGTTACCCCGCTGAGTTTTGTAATAATGATCATTACCCTACTAATTAACTTCTTTGTTATGACCTATGAAACAAAAAAGGGCAGGGAACTCCAGAGCGACTTTCTCATTGCAGATGCAATGCACACAAAGTCAGACATATTTGTCTCCATATCAGTCATAATCAGCCTTGGTGCAGCAAGGGCAGGCTATCCAGTAGTGGATGTAATAGCAGCATTACTCATAACCATCCTTATAATCAAAATGGGCATTGAGATACTCAAGTCAGCAGCAAGGGTCCTCACAGATGCAGCATGCATTGAGGTTGAGAAGATCAGGAGAGTGGTTATGAAAATCAAAGGAGTAAGGGCATGCCACAGCATCAGGACACGTGGTGGTACAAACCATGTCAATGTTGACCTCCATGTACTCGTCGATGAAAGTACCAGAACAAAGGAGGCACATGAGATTGCACACAATGTGGAAGATGCCATTAAAGAGGCATTCCCTTCTGTAAAGGATGTACTCATACACATTGAGCCTTACAGGGTAAAGAAGGAGTAAAATTTGCTATACTTTTTTATTAAAAATTCATATTGAAAGGAGTTAAGCCATGCCATTTCCAATCCATAGACCAAGGAGGCTCCGTATCAACAGCAGAATACGGGATATGGTGAGGGAGACCTCACTCTCACCTGATGATCTCATTTATCCAATGTTTGTGACCTATGGTAAGGGAGTAAGAAAAAAGATATCTTCTATGCCAGGGTGTTTTCAACTATCAGTAGATGAATTAGTTAAAGAGGCACAAAAGGTTTACAGTCTTGGAATCCCTGCCATAATACTCTTTGGCATTCCTGAGCATAAGGATGAGCGGGGATCAGAGGCATACAGTCCCAGAGGAGTGGTCCAGAATGCAGTAAAGGCGCTCAAGGACAAGATCCCTGACCTCGTGGTGATAACAGATGTGTGTATGTGTGAATACATGAGCCATGGCCATTGTGGGATTGTCAAGGATGGCCAGGTCCTGAATGATCCCACACTCGAACTCCTTGCAAAGGAGGCCCTCTCCCATGCAAAGGCAGGAGCAGATATAGTTGCTCCTTCTGACATGATGGATGGCAGGGTGGCTGCAATAAGGGATGCCCTTGACACAAATGGATTCCAACATGTGCCAATCATGAGTTATGCTGCAAAATATGCCTCTTCATTTTATGGACCATTTCGAGAGGCAGCAGAGTCTGCCCCTGCATTTGGTGATAGGCGATCTTATCAGATGGATCCTCCAAAC
>Ga0180895_1140_pt1 | contig 16077 bp, 19 predicted proteins | sample Deesub1362A_J573_FD_124280 | JGI IMG/M metagenome (GOLD analysis project Ga0180895, IMG submission 124280) | Nitrospirae bacterium JdFR-83
TGAATCTTGCGACCAATGCAAGGGATGCGATGCCAGAAGGGGGGACACTCACCATAGAGACAGATGAGGTTGAGATAGATGGGGATTTTATTTCCACACATGGGTTTGGCAGTATTGGCAAGTATGGGCTTCTTGTGGTTTCTGACACTGGGGTAGGGATGGATGAGGAGACGAGGCAGAGGATATTTGAGCCATTTTTTACGACGAAGGAAGTGGGCAAGGGGACTGGGCTTGGGCTTGCTACCACATATGGGATTATCAAGCAACACAAGGGATATATAAATGTGTACAGTGAAGTGGGCAAAGGTACTACTTTTAGAATCTATCTGCCCTCTGCCCAGACAGGATGAATGTTATTGTTCTATTTTAGTGCCCCTGCAGAAAGTCCGCTCACTATCCTCTTTTGAAATAAGAACACCAGGATCACGAGTGGGATGGTTGCCACTGTAGAGGCTGCTGCTATCTCACCCCATGGCAGTGTGTACTGACCCTGAAACAGGGCTATCCCCACTGGCAGGGTCTGATACTTCTGCCTTGTCATGATCAGAAGGGCAAAGAAGAATTCGTTCCATGCATATATGAACACAAGTATGGCTGCTGTAAAGATGCCAGGTGCAGCAAGTGGGATCATAATCTTGAATAGACACTGGATATGATTACACCCATCCACCTTGGCTGCATCCTCTATCTCTTCTGGTAGTTCTTTAAAGAAACTGGCTATGATCCAGATCCCCAGGGGGAGCGTGAGTGTTACATAGGGAATAATAAGTCCCTGATATGTATTGAGCCACCCTATATTATAGAGTATTCTCCATACAGGTCCTGCAATGGATATCTGTGGAAACATCGAGACCATGAGAATACCACCGAGTATGAGTGATTTGAATCTGAGCCTGAGTCTTGCAATCGAGTATCCAGCAAAGATTGAGATGGTGATGGTGATGATTGTAGTTGCTCCTGCTACAATCACACTGTTACGTACATAATGCAAGAGATTATATTGTTTGATTGCCGAGACATATGCATCAAGTGAAAAAGAGGGAATCAATACAGGTGGTACAGATGTGATCTCTAAGGGTGTCTTGAGCGATGTATTAACAAACCATATAAAGGGTAAAAGGCTAAATCCTATAATGGTAGAGACGAGTAAAATGAGTATAAGTCTATCTTTTACATCAATAATCTTCATGTCTGTCTGAATAGTCTGGTACCAATTATCCTTATATAAATAATTGAAATCACCAATGATATACAGAAGACCAGAACAGAGATGGTTGATCCATATCCCATGAGACCCTCTGCAAATATCTTTTTGTATCCATAAAACTGGAGCACGTTTGTGGAGTCAGCAGGCCCACCCTGGGTCATGACATAGACCAGATCAAATACCCTGAAGGCATCCATTGTCCTGAAGAGGAGTGCAACGAGTATTGCAGGCCTTAGGAGCGGGAAGGTGATCCTCCAGAATCGCTGCCATGCACTTGCACCATCTATCTTTGCTGCCTCATGGAGTTCATCAGGAATTATCTGGAGACCTGCAAGGATAAGGAGTGCAGCAAATGATGATGTCTTCCAGACATCTGCCACAATGATTGCCACAAATGCAGCAGTTGGATCAGCAAGCCATGCATGGTATGAGCCTGTATCACTGCCAAAGAATAGAAAATTTATCAGTCCATACTTGTCATTGAATATAAATCTCCACATCTGTGATGCGACCACCGTGGGGATTGCCCAGGGTATGAGTATTGCTGCCCTTACCATCCCTCTGCCACGAAAATTTCTATTGATGATCAGTGCTATCACGAGTCCTATCCCTATCTCAAGCATGGTGGATACAAGTACAAATACAAGGGTGTTGAGGAATGCACGAATGGCAATCCTGTCATGAATCAGGGAACGATAGTTTTCAAGACCTATAAATGGCTCTCCAAGTCCTGGCAGCCCAATAACAATTCTATGGAGACTCAGAAAAAATGAATAGGCTATAGGATAAAATGCAAATACTGTGATAAAGAGAAAACAGGGTATAAGGAGAGAAAGTCCGAAGATCCTCTCCCTTGTGATTGGAGAGAGGATCATCTCTTTTCATCCTGGAGTGCGAGGATTTTTTTAATCTCCTCTGATGCTGATTGTGCCTCTTTCTTTATATCCAGTGAAGGGTCTGATATCACCCTGCTGAAGAATCGCTGAAGCACATTTGAGACAGCAGGATAGAGCGGAGTCCTTGGTCTTGGATATGCTGTGAGAAAGACCTCTTTCATCTCTTTAAAATGTGGATATAGTTGGAGTATTTCAGGGTCTTCATAAAGGATCTTCCTTGTAGGTGCCCTCCCTGCCTTAAGGGCGAGTATCTTCTGTACCCTTATGCTTGTGAGAAATTCTACAAATCTCCACGCAGCCTCTTTCTTTTTGGTAAAACTGCTGATGCCCACCTGCCACCCCCCGAGTGTTGAGACACTCTCGTGTCCTGGAAAGTGAGGAAGCCTTGCTATGCCTACTTTACCTGCTATCTTTGATTTTTGAGGATTATTAGAGACCTCCCATGCATAAGGCCAGTTTCTGTGAAATACCACCTTCCCCTGAATAAATAAGTCAAGAGACTCTGGCTCTTGATAGGTGAGCACCCCCTTGGGTGCTATTTTACCTATGATATTGTCTCTTACAAATTTTATAGCCTCTATTGTACCCTCCTCTGTAAGGCCAATCCTCCCAGTATCAGGATCAATAATATATCCACCATTGCTGAGAATATATTCCATCATATCACACACGAGTCCCTCATACTGTTTGAACTGTCCTGTAAAACCATAAATCTCATTTCCCTGCCTCTTTTCCTCTCTTACTATCCACTCTGCTGTATCTATCATCTGTTTCCATGTAATGGGTACAGGCAGTTTGTATTTCTCAAGTAGATCCCTTCTGTAAAAGAGCATCCCGCTGTCAATAAATAGTGGCACTCCATAAATATGGCCTTTATATGTATTTGCCAAAATCGTGCCTTCGAGGAATTTTTTCCTTTCCTCCTCTGGAAACAGTTCATCAAGTGGCATTGCCCATCCAGCTGCACCAAACTCAGGGGGCCATATCACATCCATGAGAAAGACATCCACATCCTCACTCTTGTTTTTTAATTTCTGTGTGAGCATATCATGAAATGCCGTTGAGGAGTGAGGCCCTATCTCCCGAATGATCTCTATGTCTGGATTTTCCTTTTTGAAGATATCGAGTATCTCATCCCATGCCTCTGGTATATTGGGCTTCCATGTGACAAAGTGAATTACGGTCTTGGTCTCCTGACCTGTATCCTGTTTACAACCTCCGATGAGAAGCAGGGGAAAAAGTATTAAGACAAGAGATAATACATATCTAAATCCCTTCATAATACCCTCCTTTTAATTCTATAATATTCCCCGCATTTCTCTGAGATAAATCCATATGTACTTCAGACTTGACAGTATCATTGCCAGTCCAAATCCTATGTAAATGATTGCAAGAAAGGGTTTTGGTAGTGGTGAGTGTCTGAGTGTAAATCCGAGCATGATCATTATGATTATGGTTATATAACTCTTCCATGGCTGAAAGGCAAAGATACAACTCTTACCTGTAAGAGACATTATCCGTTTTGAATTTTTCTTTACGAGTTTCATGAATCCAAAGTGATAGATAAAGAGTGAGAGAATAAGCCCTGATATACCGAGCCAGAATCCTTTACTCATGGATGTCATTTTAAGCCAGCCTGATGCAAGATTACACAGGAGTATCCCTACTACTCCCCACACAAGTGCAGCAATAATTATGAGAATATCTTTCTCAACCGCGGGCTCAAGATCTTTGAGTATCCTGTGCATAGTTTACTATAACTTACAATTTTACAATATCATGTAAAGATCTTAAATAAGAAAAATGTAACTGACATCCCAAGCAGGGCACCGAGTATCACCTCAAGGGGGCTGTGTATTTTTACAAGCACCCTGCTCTGTGCTATCCACACAGCCATAATGAGCACCAGGAGGGACAGGACAAAGTTCTCGCTTATAAATGTCACAGCAACCCATATTGAAAATGCAATTGCAGCATGGCCACTCGGCATACCCCCTCTTAAAGGCTCTCCCCTGTGAAACAGGGTCTTTGTCATGACAACCAATATCATCACCACTATCAGGGAGATGAGTGCCACATCTGACTCTGTATGTTTTGCGATCTCGAGCCCTTTGTAGAAGAATTTTTTAAATGGCTCATAGAGGATCACATATCCAATAATCCCTGCACCTATTGCTGTCACCAGGACTGCACCTGCTGCTACATCCTTTATTACCTTTGCCTTCTCATGGAATTCCCTATAATGGAGATCTACAATTGCCTCTATTGCAGTATTGATCATTTCCACAGAGATAACCAAGGTAGCAAGTATGATCAGGATGGCAAATTCATCCCAGTTCACTCCAACAAGAAAACTTATTATAAGAACCAATATGGCTGCTATGAGGTGATAACGCATATGCCTCTGTGTCTTTGCTGCGTGGAGTATGCCTTCAATGGCGTGGTTTGCACTATCTATCCACTTTCTTAAGGGCATTTAGTATCTCCCTCTCCTTTTTCTCCATTAATTTGGCATCCCTTGTTGAGGTCTCATGGTCATATCCCATGAGGTGAAGAATACCATGCACGAGCAGACGCCATAATTCATCATAAAAATCCCTACCATACTCAATTGCCTGTGCCTCTGCCTTCTGGACATTGATCACCACATCTCCAAGGAGTAATGGCTGATCTCCCTTTACAGGGATACCAGCCTCAAATGAAAGCACATCAGTTGATCTATCAATCCCTCGATATTGATAATTGAGTTGTTTCATTTTTTTATCTCCAATGAACATCAGACTGAGTTCTGCTTGTGACTGCCCCAGGAGGGAGAGAATCTTTCTTGCTGTTGCCTCTATAAGTGGCTTATCCAGAGAGCGGTGCCTTTGTCGGTTTTGGATGAGAATCGTCATGTTGTTCAACTTCAAATCCTGGATAATTTACACGCTTATGATACATACTTGTAAGGAGATATACAAATGTGGTCTTTATCTCCCGAATATCTTTAAAGGTAAGATCACAATTATCCAGTTGCCCATCTATAAAACAGTGGTTTATGATCCGATCCACAAGCATGGAGACCCGTGCAGGTGAGGCATCTGTAAGCACCCTTGATGCAGCCTCCACTGCATCTGCAAGAAGCACAATGGCTGCCACCCTGGTCTGGGGCTTTGGTCCAGGATATCTGAAGTCCTCTTCAGAAGGAGGGGTTACACTGCTGTCCTGTTTTTCCTTTGCCTTCTGGTAGAAAAAGGTCTGTACAGATGTGCCATGGTGTTGCTGGATGATATCTATTATAACCTGTGGAAGCCCGTGTTTCTTTGCTAATTCCACACCCTCTTTCACATGAGACAGGAGTATGAGGCTACTTATCCTTGGGGTGAGTTTCTCGTGTTTGCTCACAGATGCAATCTGGTTTTCAATAAAGTAATCAGGCATCTTTATCTTTCCAATGTCATGATAATATGCACATACCCTGGCAAGTAGTGGATTTTCTCCTACTGCCTCAGCAGCGGCCTCAGCCAGATTACCAACAACTATACTGTGATGATAAGTTCCAGGTGCCTCAATAAGAAGTTCCCTCATTAGGGGCTGATTGAGATCGAGGAGTTCAAGGAGACTTATATCAGTGGTAATCTTGAATATGTTTTCAAATACAGGGAGAAATGCTGAGACAAGTGCAATAACAGTAATCCCATTTATAATTGACAATCCCACCAGGACCAGTGGTGTTATTGAGAAAAATGTATCTTGATAAAGGCTTATTATGATGGATGTAATAAGACCCACGCCACTGACATAAAAGCCAGCCTTCCATATAGAAGACCTCTTTCTACATCTTATTACACTGAATGAGCCAGTAAGTCCTGTTATAAATACAAACACAGAATACCAGGGATTGGATGTCCATATGCCTGCAAGCAGGCTTGTGATCACTGTAAATACGATTGCAGTATGGATATCTATAAGGAGCACGGTGAGCATCGAACCTGTTGCAAGTGGTACAGCATAGATAAGGAGTTCTGGATCAAAGATCCCCATCCACTTTGAAAATCCCTCGGCTACATACAGGAGTGTATGGCCTACAAGGAGATTACTTCCCATGAGGGTGCCGATGAGTATGAGCATCTTATAGTCCTTTTTGATCTCGGGTTTATAACGGATAAAGTCCTTGTACATGATGAGCAGAAGGAGGGCAACTGCGAGGGTAAGGCCAATTGCCATGGGTAGACTCATCTGTAAGTCCCAGCCAAGGGAAAGTACAATGATACCGGTAAATACCGCTAAGAGAAGGTATTTCTTTATGTCTTCAACTTCAAACTGGAGAGGTTGTTTCTTTTTCTCAGCTGGACGGGTCTTTTTCATTGTCTCTTATTTCGGCTCTTTTCATACTCCTCATAAGCCCGAATAATTCTCTGTACCAGTTTATGCCTTACCACATCTCGCTCTGAAAAATAGACAAACCTTACCCCTTCAACACCTCTGAGTATCTCTTCTGCTTCAACCAATCCCGAGACCTTTTCAGGTGGAAGGTCTATTTGAGTAATATCTCCTGTAATCACTGCCTTTGAATTAAAGCCAAGCCTTGTGAGAAACATCTTCATCTGCTCTGATGTGGTATTCTGGGCCTCATCAAGGATTATGAAGGAGTCATTCAGTGTCCTTCCTCTCATAAATGCAAGTGGTGCTATCTCTATAATTCCCTTGTCCATGAGTCGTGATGCCCTGTCTGCCTCCATCATATCAAAGAGTGCATCATAAAGGGGTCTGAGATAGGGATTGACCTTCTCATACAGATCTCCGGGAAGGAATCCGAGCCTCTCCCCTGCCTCCACAGCCGGCCTTGCCAGGATTATTCTGCTTACCTGTTTTTTTACAAGGGCATTTACTGCCATTGCCATTGCAAGGTATGTCTTTCCTGTTCCAGCAGGGCCAATTGCAATGACCAGATCATTTTTCCTTATGGCCTCTATGTACTCCTTCTGTCCTTCAGATCGAGGTACAATGAACTTCTTTTTTGAGGATACAGGAATATTATTAAGGAAATAATCCCTGATCGAGTCCTGTGTAACCTCTCCCTCGATCTCAGCCCCTGGGTCATCAATTGCCTTGAGCACAAATTTTAAATCCTCTGGGCTTATTAAGAGGCCATTGGAGTTGAATGAATAGATCTCTTTTATGAGCCTTTCAGCTTTGTGTACAGCCTCCTTTTTCCCCTGAATAAAGATCTTACTCCCCCTGATAGAGGCCTCTATTCCCAGGGCATCCTCTATTATCTTCAGGGATTTATTCAGTCTCTCATAAATAGAGGATAGATCCTTTTCTTCTCCCAGATCTAATTCTACCTTTACCGTCTTACTTCCTCCTCTTTTGAATAGGGATTATTGAGCTCATGAACTTCTCTTATTCAAGGATATCAAAAAATATAAAAAATGCAAAGTCCAGACTATATTATGAGCATTGCGTCTCCATAGGAGTAAAATCTATACCCCTTCTCAATCGCCTCTGCATATGCCTTTTTTATTTTTTCAAGGCCTGCAAGGGCAGACACAAGGATCAGCGGTGATGACCTTGGAAGATGAAAATTAGTAACCATCCCATTTATGACCTTAAACTCATATCCAGGATAGATAAACAATGATGTACTTCCAGATTCTGCCCTTACCCTTCCATCTTCAAATGAAGACTCAAGCGCNCTTGTTACTGATGTACCAACAGCAATGATCCGCCTCTTTTCTGCAATTGCAGAGTTTATGATATCTGCTGATCCTTGGGGTATCTCATAATATTCTTCATCCATATGGTGTGAGATCACATTCTCTGCTGTTACGGGTTTGAAAGTCCCATAGCCAATGTGCAGGGTAATAAATGTAATAATTATACCCGATTCCCTGAGCCCCTTAAGCAGTCTATCTGTAAAATGTAGCCCAGCAGTTGGAGCAGCAACAGCCCCGTTTTTTTCAGCATATACAGTCTGATATTGGGTTTCATCAGCCTTTACAGCCTTTCTCTTTATATACCCTGGCAGAGGCATCCACCCTATTTTGGGCAAAAACGACTTTATATCGTCTTTTCCCTGTGTTTTGATAAAAAATTGCACAATTGCTGTCCTCTCATTATGCCTTCTTACATACGCCCTTATATCTTTATCAATAATAACCTCACCTTCGTTTATTCCCTTAACAAGGGCATCATAGATATTTTTCTCCCTTTCTTTAAGTAAGGTGACCTCAACTTTACCACCAGTGCTTTTTTTACCATAGATCCTAACTGGTATGACCTTTGTATTATTGAGCACAAGCACATCTCCCTTCCTAAGATAAAGACCGAGATCTCTGAAAGATGCGTGTCTTATCTCTCCTGTTGATTTATAGAGGATGAGTAATCTTGAGGCATCCCTTTCTTTTAGTGGATACTGGGCAATCCTGTCTACAGGTACAGGATAGTCAAAATCAGAGAGTCTCATTTAACGCCTGCTGATTAAATAGAGAATCAGGGTGAGTATGATACTGAGGAGGATACTTGTACCCAGAGGAAAATAGAATGTAAAGTTTTTTCTTTGGATTATAATATCTCCTGGGAGTTTCCCAAAGAATGGTATTCCACTACTCCTCATAAGCATAAGAAGTCCACCAAGGCCTGCTATTAATAAACCTATCATTACCAAAAATTTGCCCATATGCTGAAGGGGATCAAACATTACAGAAATAAAATTAACATTTATTCATTACTGGTTTCAATCCCTCTCTCAATTCTACTAAATGTGCATCCACAGTACTTTTGTCTATATAAACCAAGTTTGCGTGATATCTTCATGGCATTTCTAAAATATTCTCTAAGATCCCTTCCAATAAACTCTATATTATATCTCTCAGAAAGGTCCTTCCCTATCTTGATTATCTTATCTATGGCCTGATAAGGGCTGATAAGTAGGGTGGTAGTAAAGGCATCGAGACCCTCCTTCTTTGCCTGAATGGCTGCCTTCTCGAGCCTGAGTCTGTAGCAGGACTCACACCTTTCAGGGAAGGGAGGATGTGAATACCCTATTATCCTGAAGTATTCTGAAGGGTCATACTCCTTACATAGGTATTTTACATCTATCTTCCAGAGGTCAGAGAGGTATTTGAGAGACTCAAGCCTCTTTGTGTATTCCTCAAGTGGATGGATATTCGGATTATACCAGAGGCCATAAATATTGTGACCTTCCTCTCTGAACAGTTTTACAGGATAGATGGCACAGTTACTGCAGCAGATATGCAGGAGGATCTTCAATCAGAACAGCCCTCCTCCTGACTTTTTCAGGCCAAAGTGTTCATATGCAAGATGGGTAGCCATTCTTCCCCTTGGGGTTCTTTCTATAAAGCCTTCCTGAAGAAGATAGGGCTCATAGACATCTTCTATGGTATCTTTCTCCTCTCTAATTGATGATGCGAGGGTATCAAGTCCTACAGGCCCGCCATTATACTTTTCTATTATGGTGAGGAGGAGCTTTCTATCCATTTCATCAAATCCTCTATGGTCAACATCCATTGCCTCAAGTGCCTGCCGAGTGATCTCTATCTCTATAATGCCACTACCCTTGACCTCAGCAAAATCTCTGACACGTCTTAAGAGCCTATTTGCAACCCTGGGAGTGCCCCTTGATCTTCGTGCTATCTCCATTGCTGCCTCATCTGTAATCCTGCACCCGAGGATCCTGGATGACCTCATCAGTATCTCTTTTAGATCCTCAGGTGTGTAAAAATCGAGCCTGTTTATTATTCCAAATCTGTCCCTTAGGGGAGATGTTAAAAGACCCGTCCTCGTGGTTGCCCCTATAAGTGTAAACCTTGGAAGATTGAGTTTTATTGATCTTGCACTCGGCCCCTGGCCTATTATGATGTCCAGTTGATAGTCTTCCATTGCAGGATAGAGGATCTCCTCTGCAACCCTCGGAAGCCTGTGGATCTCATCAATGAATAATATATCTCTATCACCAAGGTTTGTCAGAATTGCAGCCAGATCACCAGGCCTCTCAAGTACAGGCCCTGAGGTGACCTTTATATCTGATCCAATCTCTGATGCAATTATATGGGCAAGGGTGGTTTTACCAAGCCCTGGAGGCCCGCAAAATAAGACATGGTCAAGGGCCTCCCCCCTCTTTCGTGCAGCCTCTATAAATATCTTTAGATTTTCTTTTATCTTATTCTGTCCTATAAAGTCATCAAGCCTTCTTGGCCTGATAGACTGTTCAAACCTGATATCGTCTCCGCTTGGCTCAGGAGAAACTGCCCTTTCCTTTTTATCCATTGCCATATTTTACCATACCACCCGACCCCTTGAATCATTAGACCCTTGAATCTCTGTGTACCTGTCCTGTAAGAATTGACAGGGCCTTTTTTATGATCTCTTCAACACTATCTGCACCCTCTTTTCTTGCCATCTTTACAGCATCCTCTGCCTCTGTCTTTTTATAACCCAAGTTTATGAGTGCTGATACAGCATCCTCTGTATTAACCACTTCAGTATTCTCTGGGGTAAGGGAGGGGAGTTTACCCTTCAGTTCCAAGACTATCCGTGCTGCGGTTTTTTTCCCCAGACCAGGAATTCCTGAAAGGAGATTTAAATCCTCATTGTGTACTGCCTCAATAAATCTCTCCACAGAGATCCCTGATACAATCGCAAGGGCAATTCTCGGGCCAATTCCACTGATTCCCATCAGGGTAGAAAATATCCTCCTTTCCTCTTCCCTTGGAAATCCATAGAGGTGGATTGTATCGTCCCGTATGAGGGTATGTATGTGTAGAAATACCTCCTGCCCTGGTTCAGGAATATCTGCGAGATGACCAGGTGGGACTTGGACATGATATCCCACGCCCCCTACTTCCACCACTACCCCATCTAATTTCTTTGTGATTACTCTGCCTCTCAGTGAAGAAATCAATGTTCAAAATTATAACATATAATCTATAATCACTTGACCACTTGATCCCTAACCCCTTGAGCAATCAAGACTATTTTCTTATAATTCAAAGAAAAAAAGGAGTTGTAATTATGGCGGGTCATTCAAAGTGGGCACAGATAAAACATAAAAAGGCAGTGGTTGATGCGAGGAAGGGAAAGATATTCTCAAAGCTCTCAAGGGAGATTACAGTTGCAGCAAAACTGGGTGGAGGCAATCCTGACATGAATCCACGATTGAGACTTGCCATTGAAAAGGCAAAACAGGTCAATATGCCTGCTGATAATATAAAGAGGGCAATTCAAAAGGGTACAGGTGAATTACCAGGTACTTCATATGAAGAGGTAATTTATGAAGGATATGGCCCAGGTGGTGTGGCTATCATGATAGAGGTACTTACTGACAACAAAAACCGCACTATCTCAGAGATCAGACATATAATGTCAAAACACAATGGGAATATTGGAGAGACAGGATGCGTTTCATGGATGTTTGAAAAAAAGGGCTATATACTTGTGAATAAAAATTCAATTGATGAAGACACACTCATGGCAGAGGCACTTGAGGCAGGGGCAGAGGATTTTAAAAATGACCCTTCTGAGGAGAATTATGAGATAATTACTGCACCTGAAGACCTCAATGCAGTAAAGGAACATCTTGAAAATAAGGGGATTGAGATAAGCCTTGCAGAGATTACACGTATACCCCAAAGTCATATCAAGTTAGAGGGAGACGATGCAGAAAAGATAATGAAACTTCTCTCCTCCCTTGAGGACCATGATGATGTACAGAATGTATATGCCAACTTTGATATACCTGATGAGATAATGGCAAAGGCTGGGCACTGATCAATGAAGATAATGGGGATAGATCCCGGTACACTCTGTTGTGGATACGGGATCATTGAAGCAGAAAGATCGAAAGACAAAGCACTACACACCAGAGGGAAGACCTCTCTTCGATATATCACATCTGGAGAGATCAAATTGAAGAGAAATGATCCCCTTCCTCTTAGATTGAAGGTCTTGTATGACTCACTTGGTGAGATAATTAAAAGATACAAACCCTCTCATCTGTGTCTTGAAAAGATATTCTATCATCGTAGTTTTAAAACTGCATTTACTCTCGGCTCTATCAGGGGAATTGCCATGTTACTTGCTGCTGAAAACGATATGTCTGTGTATGAATATAACTCGACTGAACTCAAGATGGCACTCACTGGATACGGGAGGGCAGACAAGACCCAGGTTCAGGAGATGGTAAAGAGACTGCTTTCTCTTTACCATTTTGATGGTGAGATAAGTAAGGACAGCACTGATGCACTTGCATTGTGTATATGTCATGTGCATTCCTTGAATCCCTGACTGCTTTTTATAACCTTTTCAAAGGAGGATACACAATGGAAGTAATTGACCTCAAAGAGAAGATAAGGTTTGATTCACAGAAGATTCAGAGAGACATGCTCGTGGATAAACCAGAGATGAGGATAGCACTCATGTGCCTTGAGCCAGGACAAAGGCTCGAACCTCACAGGGCTCCGCTCAGATTATTAATGTATGTAGTTGAGGGTACTGGTACCATTACTGTCGGAGATGAAACCAGGGTGGCAGGAGAAAAGACCTGTATCATCTGCGATCCAATGGTGGAACATGGATTTGCAGCCGATAGGGGAGAGAGACTCGTGGTTATGGCAGTGGTGACTCCTGTTGACGAGGAGTAAAAAATTTAGCCTTTCATATGATAGAATAAGTGGAACTCTTTATTCAGAGTCTGAATCATCAGGCTTATAATTCCAAGAAAAGGAGGAGGATTGTATGAAGCCAGTAATTGATTATGATGCATGCACAGGATGTGGGACATGTGTGGAGATATGTCCTGAGGTATTTGAACTGGGTGACGATGAAAAGGCATATGTAAAGGCAGAAGATAAATGTGACACCTGTGACTGTCAAGAGGCTGCTGACACCTGTCCATCAGAGGCCATCTCTTTTGAAGAATAATCCCTCCTTCACCTCGTAGGTGTAATTTACACCTACGAGGTGTATTTATTGAAATTGAATTTCATTTTCCTTGACTTTTTAATTTACATTTATTTAAAATGAAAATGTGTTTTTGCTGAAAGAGGTGTGAAAATGGCTAAAGGTGTTGCCGAAAAGAAGGAAAAATTAAGGAATTATTTGAAATCTAAGGGCCTCAAGGCAACAAGACAGAGAGAGATTATTGTTGAGGAATTCTTTCGCACAGGAGAGCATGTTACAGCAGAGGAACTTTACAGAAAGATAAGTAACAAACATAAAGATATAGGATATACCACTGTCTATAGGACCCTTAAATTACTTAAAGAATCAGGGCTTGCAACTGAGCGGGTCTTTTCTGATAACCTCACTCGATATGAACCCCTCTCTTCGGGTGATCATCATGATCACCTTATCTGTCTTTCCTGTGGGAGTATAACAGAGTTTGAGGACACCAGAATTGAGAGATTGCAGGAGAGAATAGCACGGGATCTCGGATTCAAAACCGTTTCACACAGAATGGAATTATATGGTTACTGTAAGAGGTGTAGTTCCAAGATCAAGTCTTGATTTCAGAAGTTAGCGATTTAAAAGAGATGCATGATCACTGCCATACAAATCACAAAAGTGTAAAGACCGGGCTTCCAAGGATTCTACTTGTTGGGAACCCCAATGTAGGAAAGAGCGCAATATTTAATTTACTCACTGGCAGGTATGTTACGGTCTCAAATTATCCAGGAACCACTGTTGAGATTACTGGTGGTGAGGCAGTTATTGAAGGCAGAAAATATGAGATAATTGACACCCCTGGAATAAACAGCCTCACTCCCATGAGTGAAGATGAAAGGGTAACAAGGGATATAATGCTTGAAGAAAGACCTGATGTAGTTATTCAAGTGATTGATTCAAAGAATCTTAGAAGGGCAATGTTTGTGACCCTTCAACTTATTGAAATGGGCCTGCCCTTGATCATTGATCTCAATATGAAGGATGAAGCAGATAGAAGGGGTATAGAGATAGATGAATTTACACTTAAAAACCTCCTTGGAGTGGAGGTAATATCCACAGTGGCTGTAAGGAGGAAGGGTATCAATTCTTTGAAGAGGGCTGTGTCTAATGCAAGGGTTCCTATATATTCATTTAAATATGACGAGATGATTGAGACCTCTATTTCAAAGATTGAGACACTCCTCCCTGACACATGTATATCCCGAAGGGCAGTGGCTGTTATGATCCTCGCAGGAGATGAAACTCTAAAAGAGTGGTTGATAAAGAGGGTATCTGATCATGACATAGCAGAGATAGAAAGAATAAGAGATGAACTTGCTACAAAATACGGCCAGCCATTGAGTTATGTAATAAATCAACAAAGATTAATGGAAGTAGATCAGATAATATCAAAGATTTTTAGGAAAAACGATGTTGTAAGAGGCAGTATTCTTAATTATATTGAAGACCTTACCATTCACCCCATATGGGGAATACCATTTCTCGTGATTATGCTGATCTTTATTTATGAGTTTGTTGGAGTATTTGGTGCTGGTATACTCGTGGATTTCTTTGAAGAGATTATCTTTGGAGAGTATCTGAATCCATGGATTACAAGAATAGTCATGGCAGTGGTACCCTTGGATCTATTACAGGATCTATTAATAGGCCAATATGGAATAATGACAATGGCCCTTACGTATGCCATTGCAATAATCCTTCCCATTACCACTACTTTCTTTATTGTGTTTTCAATCATGGAAGATTCGGGTTATCTTCCCAGATTGTCAGCCATGTTGAATAAACTCTTCAGGATCATGGGATTGAATGGAAAGGCAGTCCTTCCCATGGTATTAGGGCTTGGATGTGACACAATGGCCACCCTAACTACGAGGATTCTTGATACACCAAAGGAGAGATTAATGGTGACTCTTTTACTTGCCCTCGGGATTCCATGTTCTGCCCAACTTGGTGTAATCCTGGGTATGCTCGGAAGACAGCCTGTTTCTGCTGCCATTGTATGGGCATTGACACTCATAATGGTAATGATAATCGTGGGATATCTTTCTTCCAAGATACTCCCTGGTCAGAGTGCTGACTTTATACTTGAATTACCCCCCCTCAGGATGCCCCAATTTTCAAATGTGATGGTCAAGACCCTGTGGAGAATAGAATGGTATCTCAAAGAGGCAGTCCCTCTATTTATACTTGGCACATTTATATTATTTATTGCACATAAAACAGGTCTGCTACCAACTATACAGAAAATTGCCTCACCTGTAATAGTTCATATTCTTGGTTTGCCAGCAGTCACAGCAGAATCATTCATAATGGGCTTTCTCAGGAGAGACTATGGTGCAGCAGGACTCTTTGCACTCCAGCAGAGGGGCATGCTCAATACAGAACAGGTTGTGATCAGTCTTGTGACCATAACACTCTTTGTTCCATGTATAGCAAATTTCTTTATGATAATAAAAGAAAGAGGGTTTAAGACAGCCATATGCATATCTCTCTTTATATTTCCCTTTGCAATATTAGTGGGAGGACTCCTGCATAGACTCCTTCTATTTACAGGGATTTTCAACTGATCTGTCCACTAATAAAGAATTTTTTCTGGTATAATAAAAAATGATCTTCTACTCTTATAAACTCCTATTGCATTCCAGATTATGTTTAGAGAAAACAGTATTAATACGAGAAAGGCAAAGACTTTGTGGGCAATAACGATTATTTACATGGGTGTGATATTTTATTTCTCATCACGCCCCTATCTCTCACTGCCTGTTGATTTCTGGCAGGCAGATAAATTTGCACATTTTTTATTTTATATCCCTCTTTCGTTTCTATTTTATCTCTCATTGAAGGCGAGTGGTTTAAGGAAGTATATATTCATGCTTTCTGTACTCCTCTCTTCATTATATGGGGTGACCGATGAACTCCATCAGGCATTCGTTCCTGGTAGGGTCGCATCAATAGGAGACCTCGTGGCTGACTCAATTGGTGCCTTTACAGGCTCATATATTGCAAGACTTGTAAATAAGGCCATTA
>Ga0180895_1001_pt1 | contig 15510 bp, 16 predicted proteins | sample Deesub1362A_J573_FD_124280 | JGI IMG/M metagenome (GOLD analysis project Ga0180895, IMG submission 124280) | Nitrospirae bacterium JdFR-83
TAGTATTTGTTGTGGCTATGGAATAGTTGAGATAAGAAGTAAGGAGCCGTTTTATATCACCTCAGGCGATATAAGGATGAATAAAAAGTCACCCCTTCCCGAAAGATTAAAGATACTATATAACTCACTTAGAGAAATACTGAATGAATACAGACCTGAACATCTATGCCTTGAAAGGCTCTTCTATCATAAAAGCATAACATCTGCCTTTACACTGGGTTCAACCCGTGGTATTGTCATGCTCCTTGCCGCAGAGATGGGTATGCCTGTCTTTGAGTATAACTCAACAAAGGTGAAGATGGCCCTTACAGGTTTTGGTAGGGCTGAAAAGAGGCAGGTAAAGGATATGGTAGAGAGGTTACTGACCCTTAACTCTTCAGATTCAGCTCTCAGTGAAGATAGTACAGATGCCCTTGCACTGTGTATATGTCATATAAATTGCTTAAATAAGGGAAATCGATCTTGATAGCATCTATAAAGGGAACTGTATTAAGTAAGGGGCCTGAAGGCGTTGTGGTGGATGTTGGAGGCATTGGCTATCATGTTCATGTGCCACTCAGAAGTCTCGGAGAGATCCCAGCAGAGGGTAAAGAGATTTTTCTATATACTTACACTCATGTAAGGGAAGACGTTATACAGCTTTTTGGTTTTCTAACAGGGGAAGAACGCAAGGTCTTTGTAACACTTATCGGGATCAACGGTGTAGGGCCTAAACTCGGCCTTACAATACTGTCAGGAATGCCTGTTGAAAGATTCATCGAGGCTGTTCATAATGAGGACATTGGCCTTCTTACAAGGATTCCAGGGCTTGGCAAAAAGACAGCAGCAAGGCTTATACTTGAGCTCAAGGGGAGACTTCCTGTCACGGATACAGTTAAGATACCCTCAAAGGATAAGCTCTCTATTACTGATGATGCAATTTCTGCCCTTGTAAATTTAGGATATAAAAGGCCACAATCAGAGAGGGCAGTTAATAATGCTATAGAGAACGGCTTCGCCAGTATTGAAGATATAATCAGGGAGGCCTTAAAATATCTTACTAAGAGCGAATGAGCTTAAGGGACCTACCAGAAAGGAGTATCACCCCGGAGATGAGGGAGGAGGACCTCGGTTTTGAGATGAGTGTCAGGCCAAGGTCCTTTGAGGAGTTTATAGGACAGGATAGGATAAAGGAGAACCTGAAGGTCTTTATTGAGGCAACCTTAAAGAGGAAGGAGGCCCTTGACCATGTACTGTTCTGTGGTCCACCAGGACTTGGCAAGACCACCCTTGCCCATATTATCGCCTCTTCTCTAGGTGTGGATATAAGGGTGACATCAGGGCCTGTTCTTGAGAGGCCTGGTGATCTGGCAGCGATACTTACAAACCTTGCTGACAGGGACATACTCTTTATTGATGAAATCCACAGACTACCAAGGATAGCAGAGGAGATACTGTATCCTGCGATGGAGGATTATCAGCTTGACATTGTCATAGGTCAGGGGCCGAGTGCAAGGACTGTTAAATTGAATCTACCAAGATTCACCCTTATCGGTGCAACCACAAGGACGGGTCTGCTTACCTCACCACTGAGGGACCGCTTTGGTGTGATAAACAGACTCGATTATTACAGCCCGATGGAGCTTGAGGAGATACTTATCCGTTCAGCAAGGATATTCAGGATTCAGATTGAAAGGGAAGCAGCATCAGAGATAGCCCGAAGGTCAAGGGGTACTCCAAGGGTGGCAAATAGACTTCTCAGGCGAGTGAGGGACTTTGCTCAGGTAAAAGGTACAGGCCTGATAGAGAAGGGCATAACCTTAGAGGCACTGAGTGCAATGGAGATTGATGAGAGGGGCCTTGACAGCATGGACAGAAGGCTTCTGATCACCATAATAAAGAAGTTCAGTGGAGGCCCTGTTGGGATCGACACACTGGCTGCCTCGATTCAAGAGGAGAAGGATACGATAGAGGATGTCTATGAACCATATCTCTTGCAGGAAGGCCTTATTGAGAGGACATCGAGAGGTCGTATGGCCACAAGGCTTGCTTATGAATACCTTGGTGTTCAGAAGGGAGACGGGCTTTTTTAAGGATGAAGATACTACTCCATATCTGTTGTAGTAATTGTGCTACTTACCCTTTTAGGATACTGGATGATGAGGGGCATGAGATCAAGGGATTCTGGTTCAATCCAAATATCCATCCATATGATGAATACAGGTTAAGGCTCTACTCGCTTAAAGAGCTCTCATATAGATGGCATATAAATATTTTATATGAAGAGTATGACCCATCTCTGTATTTTAAGATGTTCGGTCTCAATGAAATTGAGAACATGGAGGGTTTGAAGCCTCATGACAATATCAAAAGCCCCCAGAGATGTGCATACTGCTACAATCTGCGTCTCAGGAGGACAGCAGAGGAGGCACATAAACAGGGTTTTGATGCATTTACAACAACGCTTTTGATAAGTCCCTATCAGGACTTTGAGCAGATTGTCCTGACAGGTAGAAGGCTTGCAGATAAATATAATATCCATTTTTATTTCAAGGACTTTAGGGTATATTTCACAGATTCCAAATCTCTTTCAAGAGAGCTTGGCCTTTACAGACAGAAATACTGCGGATGTATCTTCAGTAGGGAAGAAAGGAGAAGAAAAATAAAGAGTAGCAAATAGTTATGTCTGACCTCCTTCAATACATAGCCAAGTTTCTGATCACGGTTGGTATAATAACAGCATTGATAGGCGCTATATTACTCCTGTTCAAAAATACAAATATTCCCCTGGGAAGACTGCCTGGTGATATAATCATACAGAAGAAGAACTTTACGTTCTACTTCCCGATTGCAACAAGTGTCCTCCTAAGTATTATATTGAGCCTGATATTATATCTGATATTTCGAAGATGAGACGTATAATTTTCATTATATATTTCATGATCCTGTTTTTTATTCAGCCAGTAGGGGCTGAGGAGTCCATAAGGCTCTTAATGCTTCATGAGCCTGATGCCCCCCTGCCCTCTGAGGATGCAAAAAGCCTTGGAAGTATAAATGGTAGGATAATGGTTAATGGAGAAACCTATACAGGGTCTCTTGAGATTAAGAGTGACAGAAATGGACTCCATATTATTAATGAACTACCACTTGAAAGGTATGTTGAAGGGGTTGTCGCCTCAGAAAGTGGTAAGGATTGGGAGTTAGAGGCCCTGAAGGCCCAGGCTGTTATATCGAGGACTTATGCCATTTTTTATAAAAACCTTAATCCTGAGAAGGACTTTCACCTTACATCCAGTATCAAGCATCAAGTTTATAGAAAGGAAAATAAAGATCCCCTAATCGCCCGTGCTGTAGAAGAGACCAAAGGAGAGATCTTAACTTATGATAACAAGCCTATAAAGGCGTTTTATCATTCAGTATGTGTTGGAAAGACTGAAATTCCAGAGGAGGTCTGGGGTGAGAGCTATCCATATTTAAGGTCAGTTAACTGTAACAGTAAAAACACCCCATATGATAACTGGCAGAGGAGATTCTCTCTTAAGAACCTGGGGGAGGCTATTGGCATGAATGGTATAAGGGACATCAGGATTGCTTCTTATACCATTACAGGTAGGGTAAAGACGCTCAGGGTTACAAATGAAGGGTCATCCGTTATGGAGATTAAGGCGACAGAACTCAGAAGACTGCTCGGATACAAAGAACTACCAAGTACTGATTTTTTTATAAAGATTGAGGATAAAGAAGTGATTTTTGAGGGCAGGGGATGGGGACATGGTGTTGGACTCTGTCAATGGGGAGCACAGGAGATGGCAAAACAGGGCAGGGACTACAGGGAGATACTCGAACATTACTATCCTGGGGCTATTTTAAAAAAAAGATGATAGACGGCAGACAGTAGGCGGTATGAATCTTTCAGAATTTGATTATTATCTACCAAAGGAACAGATAGCACAGTATCCCTTAACCGAGAGAGACTCGTCAAGATTATGCATCGTTGACAGGAGGTTGAAGAGGTGTGAACACAGGTTCTTCAGGGATATAGTAGAGTATTTTCGACCAGGGGATATCATTGTCCTTAATGACACAAAGGTTATACCTGCCCGTCTCTATGGGGTAAAACCTTCAGGTGGTAAGACGGAGATTTTACTTTTAAAAGAGATAGGTAGAAATGAATGGGAAGCACTGGTGAAGGGAATGCATAAGGGCGTAGTGATTATTAAAGAAGGGATCACAGCAAATGTATCGCCCTTTAATGGTGTTTTTAAGGTGAGGTTTAAAGGTGGCGATATAAAGAGTTTATTAGACAGGATCGGTGTGATTGCCCTTCCACCTTACATAAAGAGGGGAGCTGATGAGTTTGATAAAAAACGTTATCAGACAGTATATGCGGATAAAGAGGGAGCGATTGCTGCTCCCACTGCAGGACTTCATTTTACCGACGAAATTCTTAATGCTATAAGGAGGAAAGGTGTTGAGGTTAAAAAACTCACACTGCATGTTGGTTATGGCACATTTAAACCTGTTAGAGAAGCAGATATCAGAAACCACATGATGGATGAAGAGCATTATGAAATACCAGTTGCAACCGCAGAGGCGTTGAACGTTGCTAAGGCACAGGGTAGGAGGGTCATCGCAGTTGGAACGACCGTGACGAGGGCACTTGAGTCATCTTCTATCGAGGGCAAGAGAGTACAGCCTGGTGCTGGAGAAACCACGCTCTTCATATATCCTGGCTACAACTTCAGGATAGTGGATGCCCTTATCACAAACCTCCATCAGCCCCGAACAACACCCATGATGCTGGCAGCGGCATTTGCAGGACTGAACCTTCTGAGGAGAGCCTATGTAGAATGCCAGAGGTTAGGATACAGGTTCTTTTCATACGGTGACGCAATGCTAATAATTTAAAAGAGGTTATTTTTTGAAATTTTATGTATTTCTTGATATGCTTAAAAATATATAGAGAAGGTTTTATAAACCTATGAGAGATTGCCGATACGCCTGAGGCGAAAAGGAGAATATACTACGGTTAAGGTTGAATTAGAATTAGGAGAAGACAAGGATCTCTCTTTGATATACGGACGGCTTGACAGGAGCCTGAAGATAATAGAGGAGGCCTTCGGTATAGGAACCTCGATAAGAGGCAACAGGATACTCATCCAGGGAGAAAAGGAGGCTGTCCAGAGGGCTGAGAGATTTATCAGGGAACTAAAACAGATAGACACCGATGGTTATTACATAACCCCTGAAGATATAAGATATATTTTAAAGGCTGTTCAGCGTAAGGCAGCAGATAACCTCTCAACATCCCTTAAGGAATACTTCTCTAATATTATCCCTGTCTCCTCAAAAAAGAGGTTCATTGTCCCAAGATCAGAAATGCAGAGGAGATATATCGAAGCGATAAAACGGTATGATATGGTTATCGGCATAGGCCCTGCAGGTACAGGCAAGACATATCTGGCAATGGCGATGGCCATAAATGCCCTCCTTAAGAAACAAGTCAGCAGGATTATCTTGGCAAGACCTGCTGTCGAGGCAGGTGAGAGACTCGGCTTTTTGCCCGGTGACATGTACGATAAGGTGAACCCTTATCTCAGGCCCCTTTATGATGCCCTCTTCGACATGATGGATGCTGAGAAGGCACACAGGCTTATAGAGAGGGGTATTATTGAGATAGCACCCCTTGCCTTTATGAGAGGCAGAACCCTTAATGATTCTTTTATAATACTTGATGAGGCACAGAATACTACCTCAGAGCAGATGAAGATGTACCTGACAAGGCTTGGCTTTAATTCAAAGACGGTTATTACCGGTGATATAACTCAAGTTGACCTTCCTCCGGGTAAGGCTTCAGGTCTAATAGAGTCTCAAAAGATACTGAGGGGTATAGAGGGACTGTGTTTTATATACTTCACTCAGAAGGATGTGGTAAGGCATAGACTCGTGCAGGAGATAATAAAGGCCTATGAAAAATTCGACACCAGTAGGGGCAAAAACCAAGAACAGCAAAAATAAAGTTGAAAAGAAACAAGGGCCGGGCAAGAACACCCTGATAAAGATATCCCTACTACTACTCTTCTCTGCAACACTGAATATTTCAATATTACAGAATATATCTTCTATTGAGGCCACTATCGGAACATTTTTACTGACAACACTCCTTCTGATTATTCTCTATAAAGACATAATTCGATATAAACCCTCGGTAAAAGAAGATTACAATACGATCCTTTTAATAGGAATCCTCCTTATAGGCAATTTCCTGATCGGGCACTCCTTTCTTTATGTCCTTGAGGGTTTTGTCAGGTGGCTTGGAAAGATAGAGCCTGTGATTGTTATCTATGCCATACCACTTGCAACAGGCTCAATGCTTGCCGCACTTTTGATAGACATCCATACAGCTATTTTATTTACGGTTATAACAAGCCTCCTTGCCGGGCTATGGCTTAATAACCCACTCTATTCACTATTCACTTTTGTTGCCGGTATAACCGCAGCATTCAGTGTGATAAGATGCAAGAGGCGTTCTGCCATCTGGAGGGCCGGTATCTTTGTCAGTCTGGTCTGTATGGCCACATCATTGACAATAACACTCCTGAAAGAGCAGTTATTCACCATGCAGACGCCTGTTGTGCTCGGCGCGGCCTTTTCAAATGGTATCATCGTGGCAATGCTTGTCTCGGCCTTTCTACCACTGTTTGAGTACTTCTTTAAGATAACCACTGACATAAGCCTTCTTGAGCTCATCGATCTCAATCACCCACTGATGAGGGAACTCCTTGTTGAGGCTCCTGGAACATACCACCACAGCATTGTGGTGGGGAATTTGGTCGAGTCTGCAGCCGAGGCGGTCGGAGTGAATCCCCTGCTTGCAAGGGTTGGTGCGTATTATCATGATATTGGAAAGATCAAGATGCCAGAGTATTTCATCGAAAATCAGGTTATCCCTGTCAGTAAACATGACAGCCTTGCACCCCGTATGAGTAGTCTTATCTTAATCTCTCATGTCAAGGAAGGGGTTGAACTCGCAAAGCAACATAAGCTACCTCAGACAATTATAGACATCATCCAGCAACATCACGGTACATCTATACAGACATATTTCTATGAGAAGGCAAAGGAGATGCGCGATAAAGACCCAACTGTGCCTGTCTCTGAGGAGGATTTCAGGTATCCAGGACCAAAACCAAAGACAAGGGTGGCTGCACTTATCCTCATGGCTGACGCAGTTGAGGCAGCATCAAGGGTCCTGACAGACCCTACACCATCAAGGGTCTCTGCCCTTGTGGAGAGGATTATCAACCACTGCTTTATTGATGGTCAGCTTGATGAATGTGAATTAACCCTTAAAGACATAAGGGAGATCAAGATATACTTTGTCTATCTACTTACCAGCATGTATCACAAACGTATCGACTATCCAGGTTTTGAGATAAAGAATGAAGATATTCATAAGGAACCAGCAAAGGCAAAGGCCCCTTAATAAGACAAAGATAACCAAAGCAACACGCACAATCCTCTCCTCCCTGGGTCGGCCCATGGCTGAACTCAGCATTCTTTTTGTAGGTGACAGGAGAATGCTAAAGTTGAACAGTCAATTCAGAGGCAAACAGAAGAGCACGGATGTCCTCTCATTTGAGGCAAAGATTCCTGTAAAGGGGAAGGCCGACAATATCCTGGGAGATGTTGTAATAAACATCTCAAAGGCTCAAGCGCAGGCCATGTCATCAGGCATAGGCTTTTATGACGAACTTTACCGCCTCCTTGTTCATGGTGTATTACATCTTTTAGGATATGACCATGAAAAATCAAAATACGGTGCTCGAATAATGAGAAAAAAGGAAAAGGAGATTCTTAATGCCCTTAAGAAGATTTCTTGACAGTGCCAACCATGCTATCAATGGTATTCTCTATGCCGCAAAGACACAGAGGCATATGCGCTATCACCTCTATGCAGCAGTTGTTGTTCTCCTCCTCAGCCTCCTCCTTGGTGTCAGCTGGTCAGAATTTGCAATCTTAGTAATTCTGGCTATTGTTGTGCTTTCAGCAGAGATGCTCAATACAGCCATTGAGGACATCATAAATATCCTCTTCAGGGATTATGATAAGAGGGCAAAGACCATTAAGGACATAGCAGCAGGTGCTGTTCTTATAACCGCCCTTGGTGCAGCAGTTATAGGCTATATCATACTCTTCAGGCCATTGAGTAAATTTTTCTACACAGGGCTCGAGATTGCAAAACATGCAGGCCAAGATATTGCCATCATTGCCCTAATAACGGTTCTTATAATGGTCATACTCACAAAGGCTATCTTCGGGAGGGGTTTACCTTTGAGGGGAGGTATACCAAGCGGACATGCAGCGGTTGCCTTTTCAATCTGGGTTAGTGTCATCTTTCTCAGTGAGAGCTTTGTGATATCCTTTCTCGTCCTGATAATGGCCATATTTATTGCCCAAAGCAGGGTTTATGTTGGTATCCATAGACCCTGGGAGGTCATACTCGGTGCACTTGTAGGTATAACTGTAACATTCTTTCTATATAAAATCTTTTCATGAATAAAGGGGGACAGATATGGGTATAAGTAAGGAATTGCTTGAAATACTTGCATGTCCAAAGTGCAAGGGAGATATAAGGCTTGATGAGTCAAGGAACGGACTCATATGTGATAAATGTAAGTTACTCTACCACATAAAGGATGATATTCCAGTGATGCTCATTGATGAGGCTGAGAAGATAGAATGATCTTCAAGAATCTTCTCTTGCCGACCTTCAAAATATACTCTCCCTCTGAGAGCCTCTTATCAGGATCATTACATCTTTCTTTATTTATGCTCACAGCACCCTGTTTGATGAGTCTTATTGCCTCGCTTGTACTTTTTGTAAGTCCTGATTCTTTCATAATCTGAGGAAGCCACGTGACATTATTATTATGAAAAACAGGAACATCTTCGGGCAGGCCCTTCTCCTTAAAGATATGCTCAAACCCTTCTTTTGCCTTTTCCGCCGCCTCTCTACCACAGTATCTCCCAACAAGCTCGAGGGCAAGGGATTCCTTGGCCTTTTTGGGATGAACCTTGCCATTCTTGATACCATCCCTCAGTTCATTCAGTTCATCAACTGGGATATGGCTCAAAAGCTCATAGTATCTGAGCATCAGCTCATCGCTTATTGACATGATCTTTCCAAATATCTCATCTGGTGGTTCGGTGATGCCTATATAATTCCCTAAACTCTTACTCATCTTCTTCTCTCCATCAGTGCCCTCCAGCAATGGCATCAGCACAAGACATTGTGGCTGCTGTCCATATTCCTTCTGCAGTTCCCTCCCAACAAGGAGGTTGAATCTCTGGTCAGTCCCTCCAAGTTCAACGTCTGCTTTTAAAACTACCGAGTCATATCCCTGGATAAGGGGGTACAGGAACTCATGTATACTTATCGGGCTCTGTGATTGCCACCGCTGTTTAAAGTCTTCCCTCTCAAGCATCCTTGCTACCGTATAATGACTTGAGAGTCTAATAAGTTCTTCTGCCTTCATCCCTGACATCCATCTTGAATTAAATTCTATATGGGTCTTTTCAGGGTCAAGTATCTTGAATATCTGCTCCTTATAAGTCATGGCATTTTTAAGTACCTCATCCTTTGTCAGCGGCCTTCTGATCTCAGACCTTCCGGACGGGTCACCAATCATCCCTGTAAAGTCACCTATGATGAATATCACCTCATGCCCCAGGTCTTGAAATTGCCGCATCTTCTCAAGCAACACCGTATGGCCAAGATGGATATCTGGTGCGGTTGGGTCAAACCCTACCTTTATCTTCAGGGGTTTATCTGCCTTGAAGGACTCCTCAAGCCTCTCAAGGAGTTCTTCCTCTGTCAGTATCTCTACGGCTCCTCTCTTTATTATTCTTAATTGCTCCTCGGGGTGTAACATTGTTACTATGGTAATCTCTTAAAATCTCTGAATTGTTCAAAATGTTTATCAAAGGCAAAGGCCCTGTTCAGTCTCCTTGCTATCATAAGGGCAAAACTTGTGCAGTCAGTAAAGCTAAAATCCTTATCATTGTATTTCTTGAATATCCTGAAGGCCTCCTCTTCTATCACAGAGGTTATACCCACAACCTCAATCACAGGACTTTTATAAAGGCTTTCCCTGAAGGATACAGCTATATCGTGGGAGAGCCTCGCCCTCAGGTAATTGAGAGTTTCACACACAACATAATTTGATGTAAGAAATCGTCCTCCTTTTTGTTTGATCTCTTTATAGAATCTCTTGGCCACAGTATGATACCTGTCATCAGCGTCGGTCAGGGCGATAAAGGCACCTGTGTCAATAAATATCCTCATCGCCTCCTGCCATAAATGTAACGATCATGTTTTACTGATCCATTACGGGTTCCAGAATGGGCACGCCCGATGATCTTTTCAAAAGGATCCTCTGCTGATACATCAGGACGCTGCACAGAAAGATACAACTCTATGGCCTCACGCACAAGCTGATTTACGCTCTTCTTTTCTTCAATAGCTCGGTACTTGAGTTCTTTAAGTGCTTCCTCGGATAATCTTATATTAGTAGCAACGAGTGAGGACATTCTTTTACCCTTCTCAAACACTGTCACTATAATTTAAATATAGTATCATGATATTATGATACTATTCAAGCACCAAGATGAGGTTTCCTGCATAGTACTTCTATTAAAGAAATTCATCTCTTCATCAATGCGCTAACACTCGGGAAGTCCTCTATATGTGTGTGGGGAATAAAAAGACCTGATACAAACTCATCCATAAATGACTTAGAGACAGAAAGTTCAAGGTATGTCATCTTTCTTGCAACATCCTCTGCGTCATCGCGTAACTTTCTTGAGAGACTGCAGAGGTAAGCACCCTTTATTGATGTGTTCCCCACAAACTCAAATCTCTCCTTTGGCAGATCAGGAAGCATCCCCAGGATTATGGCCTTTTCAATATCCAGAAACTTCCCGAAGCCACCTGCTATATAGATTCTGTGGATATCATTAAAGGTGAAACCAACCTCCTTCAAGAGTGTGGTAAAGCCAGCATATATGGCTGCCTTTGCCCTTATGATGTTCTCTATATCAGGTGTGGTAAGGACTATCTCCCTGTCCTCATCAGAGTATATCAGGAACTCAAGCCCATCCTCACCTTCCCTTACCCTCTCTGAGACCTCTTTGTGAAGCACTCCCTTTTGGTCAAGTATGCCTGAAAGGAAGAGTTCTGATACAGCATCTATCATGCCTGAGCCGCATATCCCCATGGGCCTCACATCTCCTATGATCTTTATATGAGGCACGAGTGTATCCCTATCTATAATGATATCCTCAATCGCCCCCTCTGTTGCCCTCATTCCATGCCTTATACCACTTCCCTCAAAGCATGGTCCTGCAGAACATGAGGCTGATATGAGCCATTCAGAGTTTCCAAGCACCATCTCACCATTGGTGCCAATATCAAGGAAGAAGGAGAGTTCCTCACGCCTGTGGAGTCTTGTTGCAATAACACCTGAGACTATATCACCCCCCATATAACTTGCCACACACGGAAAGGCATATACAGGTGTATGAGGTTTTGCCTTTATGCCATGCTCACCTGCAAAGGAAATTGGAAATGTGTTTGCAGTGGGTATATATGGCTCCTCCCTGATAGAGGATGGATCAAGACCCAGGAAAAGATGAGTCATGGTTGTATTCCCTGCAACAACGATCTGGTCAATTGAATCAACATCTATTCCGTGTTTCTTTATAATCATGGAGAGCATGATATTTATATCTGTGATAACAGTCTGTTTGAGGGTATTAAGCTCATTATGTTCAGTTGCATACACGATCCTTGTTATGACATCATCACCAAACCTTATCTGAGAGTTATATATTGATGCTGCATCAACAAGTGTGCCATCTGTCAGGTTGATGAGATACAACACAAGCGTGGTTGTTCCTATATCCACTGCTACACCATACCGTGGTGTCCTACGATCCCCGTGGAATATGTTTATTATCTCATAGCAGTCCTCGCTCTGGATGAGTGATATTGTTATCTTCCAGTCGTCCTTTCTCAATGTTCCTGCAAGGTCCTTTAATGACCTGAAGGGCACCCTGAGGCAGCCAAGTCCCTTTGCCATTAGTTCCCTCTTTAGCCTCTCAAGGTCACTGATGTTGTCTGTCAGGGTTGGTGGAGGGAGCTCAAGGAGTATTCTTTCAGAAGGTGGTTCTATATCAACACCAAGACTATGAAGCATAGCAAGGAGGTCTTTTGACCTGCCAGTGGCTATCTTGCCCTCAACAGTAAGCATTGACTCCTTTGGTATGTCAATCAGGAGATCACCAAGGGGGTAACTCTGACAGGCAAGGACATAGCTCTCATCAAGTTCCTCTTTTGTAAGCTTCATTATTGACCTTCTATCAACATCACCTGACTTTACGATTATCTTGCACTTCCCACACGTACCTTTACCACCACAGGATGAGGTCAGGTAGATCCCTTCCCTCTCAAGTGCATCAAGTATAGAGGTATGAGTACCGATAGAAATACTCTTTCCTGAAAGCAGAGAAATCTTCATTTTAAATAACCAGTTTAAGCTCTACCAATTTTACCATATAACCATATTCATATGTAAAAACTCATGCTTTTGAAAGCAGGTTTTTTATCGGCTTTTTTCTATACTCTTCAACATCTCATTCACGATAAGCCTTTCCTCCTGTTTCAGTCTCTGAAGCACGGACTCATCTCTGGTCTCCAAGTAATTTACAAGGACATAAAAAGGCGAAAGCCCTTTTTTGAGTGTTTGATATTCAGAATTCTTTATCTCTTTAAGACCTCTTTTAAGAGCCTCGACTCGCCGTTTTTTCACAATTTCTATGAAAGCTAACACAAACAAGTCAAGGACCTCATCTTCCCCTCCTGCATTTTTAATACACCTGAGTGCCTTCTTTAGATGATTAATTGCTCCAGTGTATATTTTCTTTAATGAAGTATTGGTGAATTGTTTCAGACATATCTTTAAAAGATTTTTCCACGATAGAGAGTATTTTGGGTCCAGTTTTATAGCCTTTTCAAGATACTCAACCGCCTCTTCATATCTGCCAAGGAGAAAGTAAATATAACCAAGATTATTCCATGCCTCGTGGTCGGTTGGCTTAATTTCAATTGCCTTTTTAAAAGCCTCAACAGCTCTCTCGTACTTGCCGAGATTAACATAAACAGTTCCGAGGTTATTCCATGCGTCGTATATATCAGGTTTGAGTTCAATTGCTTTTTTGCAAGCCTTCTTTGCTTCATCATATATTCCAAGATGAGCATAGGTTGCTCCGAGGCCACTCCATGCTTCGTGGTCATTAGGAGTCTCTGCAACCATTCTCTTAAAAATCTCCAAGACCAGTTCAGGCATCCTCTCAAATATTAAAATCTCCTCTTTTTTACCTTTATATTCAGGCGTGGCCTCCTTCAGGTACCATAGCTTGTCTATCTCTTTTGAGAGCCTTTCAGGGGCTGAGATGACGCATTTCTTGATGCTCTTCAGAGTTTTATCTATGTAATAATGGATCTCCTCCTTGGTAAACCATATCTCAATGAATCTTACTATGAAACTCAATCTCTGTCTGCCTGCCTCAACCCTCATCTGCCTCCAGAGGCTGAAGAGTCTTTCCTTTACATCATATAGCACCCCTTTCCTTTTTCTGCCTGTCATCTTCTCAAGATAGCCTATCTCTTCAAGCCTCTTTATCTGTGCATTCACCTGATTGACTGGAAGTCCACACCTTGAGGCTATCTCTGTTGGGGTGAGGAGTTGTTCTGCCTGTGCTATCACATCCATTATCTCCCTCTGCTGGGGAGAGAGATCCTTCATCCTTGCGCTGAAGTATGGGGACATCTCGTCAAGCATCCTCTGGAAGGTCTCCTCTACAGAGGTTATCTCAACCTCTGCCATTATCTGATAGAGGCTGATTATGAGCCTGGGGTTCCCACCGGAAAGTTCATATATGGCCCTGAGTTTATCCCTCTTTTCTTCTATGATTTTGAGGATATCAGCCCTGCCCTCAAGTTGGGCCAATCTGGAAAGGAGTCCCCTGGTTTCGTCAAAGGTTATGTCATGGAGCCATTCTGTTTCAAAAAAGTTGTAAAATGGTTCATTATGGTTCAGGATTGCCTGAAAGAGGGTGGGTGCAGTGCCTATAAGGAGTGCACTTCCTGAGGTCATGAGGATATCCCTGAGAACAGACCGGTCCTCTTCTGTGAAGCTATCAATGATATCATTGAAGTTGTCCACAAGGAGTAAAAGAATTCGTCCCGTCCTCTTCTTAAAGGTTTTTATAAAATCAAGGATTACCTCCTTCTGTTTTTCATCAGTCAGAACCTGTGCTGTCAAGGAATCGGGGATCTCTATGTCTATACTGTCTCTTTTAAGATATTCAATGGTAAGGCGTAGAAACTTGATGACACTAGTTGTATACTCTTCTTCAGAGAAGATTACAGGTATAAAAGAATCTCTGAATCTTTCAATACCCATTACATCAATCTCACCTTTCAGGCAGTGGTAAATGGTTCTCAGCATATGAGTCTTTCCTATCCCTTTTGGACCAATAAGCAATAAATGGGAGAGGCTTCCTCCCTTTGCGGCATTCCTCAGCACCCTTTCAACGGTCTTTAATGTTTCCTCTCTTCCCACGAGGGTGGTCTTAAGTGTATCAGGCGATTGGAGTACAGGTGTATATTTGTAGATTCCTTTCATCTTAAACCTCCACAAGGTCGTAATATCTCAGCCACCAGTCCCTCAGGATGTTTGTGGAAAATCTGTAGGAGTCGGTCTCATGATTGTAGGTAACATAAAAGTCATTCTCAATGTCGGTCATGAGATAGGAGAAGACCTCTTCCATCAGTTCTCCCTCTGAGTGCATCTTGAAGAGCCTGAAGAGTTCTCCCCTTGAAGCCTTGCCCTTTCTTGCAACCTCAAGGATGAGTCTTTTACCAATCCTTTCCCTTGGGATGTCATAGTATTCACTTAATCTGGTAAAGTAGTGTTCAAAGTAGGTCCTGCTTGCAGGACCAAGGACTCCATGATAGTATGCCCTCTCCACCATTTCTTCTATAAGAGCCTTTTTCCTCTGATTCCTCATCTCGTAAAGGCTTTCCTTGAGGACTATCTGGATGAAATAGGGAATGGGAGCACCGATAAGTTCGAGTACTTTGTTTATAATTTTTTCGGGTATCCTTTTTAAGTGGCCTTCTTTTATTAATAGTTCCCTGATATATGACCTTGCATCTTTTTCTGAAAAGGGCCCTATCTTTACTATCTCAAAGTCATTTATTACCTTGGTGCCTGTGCCCATCTGTTTAAGGATATGTTCTATCCCGATAGATCCACCCACCACCCAACGGACATTTCCAAGTTCTGGAGACTGTCTTATCTGTCTGAACCAGTGAAGAAAATCCCTGACCACTCTTTTACTATGCCTTTCGGACATCCTCTGGATAAGCACAGGTAACTCATCAATAATAAACACGACTCTCTT
>Ga0180895_1132_pt1 | contig 13917 bp, 13 predicted proteins | sample Deesub1362A_J573_FD_124280 | JGI IMG/M metagenome (GOLD analysis project Ga0180895, IMG submission 124280) | Nitrospirae bacterium JdFR-83
CAATAAGTGCGTCTCCATAGGAGGGTTCATAATTGATTTCAGGGCCTATGGCATCCTCTTCTGTCGATGCCGTTTTTGAGGTCTTGCCTTCACACCCTGTAATAAGTATGCTAATCAGGAGGAGAAAATAAAAAAGGACTAATTTTTTCATCCGATTCAAACTTGGGAAGAGATTTAAGAAAATTGATTCTTTCACTGAAAATGACTATACAATTTTACCAGGCCCCTTCTCTCATTATCACTATCCTTATGGTTTTCAATAGAATAACAATATCAAGCCAGAGATTCCAGTTACGGACATACCATGAATCAAGAGCAATTCTGTAATCATAGGTGGTATTGCTTCTTCCGCTTACCTGCCACAGTCCTGTAATACCTGGCAGTACACTAAAGCAGAGCTTTGCATCCTCTTTATAATATTCTTCTATCTCCTTTTTGGTTACAGGTCTTGGCCCCACAAGGCTCATCTCGCCTTTAAGGACATTGAATAACTGTGGCAGTTCATCAAGGGAGGTCTTTCTTAAGAAGGCTCCAATTCCTGTAACCCTGGGGTCATTCTTAAGCTTATAATGGTTCTCCCATTCGCTTAATGCATGTGGGTTGTTTCTCATGATTTCATTGAGCCTCTCTTCTGCATCATGGTACATAGTTCTGAATTTGTAACATTTAAACGGTCTGTTTCCTCTACCTATCCTCTCCTGAGAATATATTGCTGGTCCCTTTGAGCTGATCCATATGAGGATGGAAATTATGATGATTGGTATTAGAGATATGATGAGTAGTATTAAACCGAGCATAAGGTCAAAGATTCTCTTTATAAATATATTTATCGGTCTTGCGAGATTGTTCTTTACCTCAAGCCCTATTGCCTGCTCCTGGAAGAAATGCTGAAGGTCTGTCCCAAGAATGGCTATACCGAAGAGGTCAGGTATAAAGAGTATGTTCTTCGCCCTGTGTTGAAGCCTGTTAATGATCTTAATAAGCTTCTGCTTTTCACACCCTGGCATCGCTATTATAATGTTGTGTATCCTACATCTACTTATATATCTCTGTGCCTTTTCCACACCTCTGTGAACCTTTATACCATTAATCTCTTTACCTATCTTTTGAGGGTCATCATCAAGAAAGCCAATGACATCAAAACCAAGGTTTGAATCCCTTTTGATAGCATTGAGTATGAGTTTTCCTGTCTTACCTGCGCCAAGGATAAGAACCCTGTTCCTTAAAAGCCCTGTTGTCATCAATAATCTTTTTGTATTTATTCTTATAAGTGGCAGGAGAGGAAAGGAGACAATGCCCATTAAAACTATCACTGTCCTTGATACCCTTTCACCTACCTTCCCTAAATAGAGGATACTGAAGACTGCTATGGTGGAAAAGAAGATGGCCTTCCAGAGAGCCTTTATCTCATCCCAGAAGGAAAGCCTCTTTGTATACAGCCCTTCATAGGCAAAAAACAGAAGCCATACAGGGAAGACCCACCAGAAGAAGGTGAAGTCTATCGGGGGGAATTCTGGAAACTGTAAGAAATAGGGTAGTATATTCTTTCTTAGAAACATTGATATCTCAAGGGATATAAGCACAGTTATAATATCTATTATTATTAGCAGGATTATCTCAAGAGACCTTTTTAGCATGGTATCATTTTTGCTTTTTCTGTGTAGTCTAAGATATTGTAGTGATTCGTTGCTGATAGGTCAATAATAGTGAAAAATCCGTTCTTACCATGATAAACTGTCTGCATGATCTTTTTGAATAACAGGCTCATTCCTGAGAAAAAGGCCATTGTCTCCGTCTTTGACCATGGTTTCCTTTACGGTGATGGAATTTATGAGACACTGAGGTCGTATAGTGGTGTTGTCTTTAAAATTGATGAGCATATAGAGAGGCTATTCCGTTCTGCTTCAATGATCAGCCTAAAAATATCCAAGACACAGGAGATGATTAAGAGTGCTATCTATAAGACAATAAAGGCTAACAGGCTCAGTGATGCTGTTGTCAGGATGAGTGTATCCAGAGGTAAAGGGCCCATAGGTTTAGACCCTGAACTATGCCCCAAACCCACTTTTGTGATAATTGCATACCCTTTTAAAGGACACCCAAAAGGAAATTATCAAAGAGGTGTAAAGGTGACAATAGTTAATACAAGGAGGAATTTCAAGGGGGCCCTTGACCCCAGGATAAAGTCACTCAATTTTTTAAACAATATCCTTGCAAAGATTGAAGCCAAGAGAAGTGGTGCATATGAGGCGATTATGCTTAATTACAGGGGCTATATTGCAGAAGGTACAATCAGCAATGTCTTTTTTGTCAAAGACGGGCTTCTATGTACACCTGAGATTGGTGTTGGAATCCTTGACGGGATAACAAGAAGGCTGATAATTGATATAGCCAGGGAAAGGGGCATAGGGATAAGTGAAGGGAGGTTCAGACTTGATGATATCTATAAGGCACAGGAAGTTTTTATATCCAGCACAACCATGGAGGTCATGCCTGTTGTGGAGGTGGATGATATAAAAATAAGTGCAAGACCTGGTAGAATTACAAGGATGCTTCATAAGGCCTATAAGGAGAAGGTTGAAGAATATATAAGAAAGGCAGGGTTCAAGGGGACAAGAAACAGTAAATGAAGAACAAAACTGATATTGCTAAATTAATTGAGCATACCCTTCTTAAACCGAACATAACAGAGGTTGATGTAGTAAGGCTATGTGAAGAGGTAAAAGAATATGGTTTCTTCTCAGTATGTGTTCATCCCTCTTTTTTAAAGGTTGCCAGAGATGCCCTCTCAAATTCTGGCATCAGAATATCTACAGTAATAGGCTTCCCCTTAGGCATGACACTTACAAGGGTAAAGGTATATGAAGCGATAGAGTCTGCACTGGAGGGGGCAGATGAACTCGACATCGTTATAAATATAGGTATGGTAAAATCGAACAACTGGAATGCATTAAAAAATGAGATATCGAGTCTGATAACCGCTACCCCTGAAAAAACACACAAGATAATCCTGGAAACCCATTATCTCACTAATGATGAAAAGGTAAAGGCCTCATTAATAGCCGTTGATGAGGGAGCAGAGTTTATCAAGACATCAACAGGCTTTGCACCTGAAGGGGCATCTGTTGAGGATGTAAGACTGATAAGGAAGGCTACCATGGGGAGGATAGGCATAAAGGCTGCTGGTGGTATCAGGAGACTGAAGGATGTACTTTCATTCATTGATGCAGGGGCAACAAGGATAGGCACAAGTTCTGGGGTTGATATAATGAAGGAGATTGGGTGAAAATATTAAAAAAATATATTCAGGAGGGTCAAATGAGGTTGATGAAGATGAGATGTTTTGTTTCTGTAATCTTTTTATATGTATTTTTGCTTTTTTACAGCGACGCGCATGCAGTCAAGAATATCTATGTGACAAACGCCAGTAACAATACGATATCAATTATTGATACAGGAAAGAGAGAGGTGGTTATGACGTTGAGAGTTGGTGTCTGGCCTGCAGGGATAGCCATTAACCCACGTACAAAAAAGGCCTATGTTGTCAATTCCAATAGGGGTGACAGCAGTATTTCCGTTATAGACCTTAAAAGTAATTCTAAGGTGGATAATATAAAGGTTGGCACAGGACCCATGCATATAACCCTTGACCCTGAGGCCAATCTTGCATATGTCACAAATACAGAGGATAAGGAATATACCGTCTCAATAGTTGACCTTACAAAAAATGAGGAGACAGGAAGGATAAAGGTCGGCAAAGAGCCCTTTCAGATAGCCATTGATACAAAGAAGAGAAGGGCCTATTGTGTTAATTCAGGTAGCCAGAATGTGTCAGTGATCGACCTTAATAATAACAAGGTGGTTAAGACGATACCTGTAGGCAGAATACCACTTGGTATTGCATTAAGCCCTAAGGGCAACAAGGTTTATGTGGCCAATCACGACGAGAATACTGTTACGGTCATTGATACAGAGACAGATAATGTGGTGAAGACTATCAAGGTTGGTAAAAATCCATGGTATATAGGGGTTGATGACTTTAATAATAAGATATACGTAACGAATAGGGGTGATAATACAGTTACCGTTATTGATGCCATATCTAACAGTATTGTTAAAACAATAAAAGTCGGTGAACAGCCCCTTGGTATATTTGTTGATCCCAAAGAGAAGAGAGTATATGTTGCTAATCATAAGGGACTTTCTGTCTCGATAATTGATACTACAAACTACAAGGTCATAGATACAATAAAACTCAGCCTTACAAATATGGACAGCTCATACATAGGTTCACCATGGGGGATTACAGCATTCTGATTTTTAAGCTATTCCTTTATCCGTAAGAAGAGGACAGAGCCTGCGATACTAAAGAGGAGTGGACCCACCCAGGGGGCACTCCATGGAGGGATTGTCCCTGTGTTTCCAAGGGATATACTTATTGAGTAGATAAGCCAGTAAAGGACGATTATTATAATCCCGGCACCTGCAGACCAGATCCCACCACCCCATCTTGCATTAAGGGCAAGGGAAAGCCCGAAGACAACCATTATGAAGTTGATTGTTGGATAGGCGAGTTTTTCGTAAAGGCGAATGATATATTTGATATTTTTGAAGCCTGCCCTTTCAAGCCTTCTATAATAGTGGTATAGTTCTATAAAATTCATCTCTTCAGGCCTCTTCATCTCCTCCCTGAATATCTTTGGTTCCTCAAGGGCAGTGCTAAAGAGGGTGCTGTAGTTAAGGGTAGTTTTTTTATCAAGGTCATAGATGGTCACATCCTTAAGTATCCATCTATCACTATCCCATTCAGCCCTTTCAGCCTCTATCCTCCTGTGAAGCCTGAATCCGGAATCAAAATTGAAGATGCTTACTCTAAGAACACTATCCCTGTTTTCCACAAAATCACCTATTCGGATAAGGCTCCCATCAAGACCCTTGAGCCAGAGTGATCTCTCACCGTAAGTTATCCTCAGTGAACGTTTCAATATCTTTACATTACGTATCCATGATGCCTTTCTTGTCGATGCCGGCACAACTACCTCATTCAAGAAAAATGCTATCAGGGTGATTAAGAGTCCGAGAATGAGGAAAGATGAGAAGAGCCTCCTTAGACTCCCTCCTGATGCCTTGATTGTAAGGGTCTCTCTCCACTTTGAAGCTATCCCTATTGTGATAAGTATGGACAGCAGTGAGGCAATGGGGAATGAATAGACAAGAAACTTCGGGGTGAGTAAGAAGAGATACTGAATTATAAGATTAAGAGGGGCCTTCTTAGAATAGAACTCGTCAGCCTTATCGAAGAATTCTGCAACCATCATTATTGCGGTTGAGGTCAGAAGCACAATAAAGAAATATTTATAAAACTCTCTTAGAAAGTATCGTCTGATTATTCTCATTTCCTATATCCTTATAACCTTTTCGCAGGCTTATCCCAGTATGACCTGAGAAAGAATAAGATAGCGATGGCACCAAAGAAAATATTTGGTATCCATTCCCCCCAGAATGTTGATATCTTCCCAGCCTTTGCAAGCCCCTCGGTGGTAATGAGCAATGCATAATAGAGTATCAGAACAGAAAGGCTGAAGGAAAGACCACCGAGTCTACCTATCCTGCCCATTCTTACTGAAAGGGAAGGACCAAGGACACCGAATATCAAGCATGTAAAGGGAATGGCCAATCTCCTGTTAAACTCAACCTCCCATAGAATATTAGCCTTTCTGCCTTTCCAGAGCTTGAATGTCTCTATCTCATTTGGTTTTATACGCTTTTTTGGCTCTATTCCGGTTGATAGTATGAAATCATAATCTGAAAAGGAGACCTCTGATGCACCCCCTTTACTGAGCGTGTGCACTATGCCATTATGCAGTATCAACTTTATAAGTCCTTCCTCGGGATTCGAGATTATCTCACCCTCCTGAGCAGCTATCACCACAGGCCTCCTCAGAGATGTGGATGCATCACTCTCTCTATAGACAAATATCCCTTTGAACCTTCCCTTTGAAGGAATCTCCTTTATATAGATAACCGTGTCCTTAAAGACCCTTGTAAAACTCTCCTCCTCAAGCACCGTTGATGCCTTTCTTGCGATTGTCTCATAGAGGGTCTTTTTAAAAGAGTGCATCCCCTTTGGAGACAAATAGAGACTCATGAAAAGCATAATGAAGAAACTCAATAATGAAAGCAGAAATGAGGCCCTTGATATACCAGAAAAGCTCATTCCACTATTTTTTAAAACAACTAATTCGTTATCAGAGACCATCCTCCCATATGTAAGGAAGGTTGAGATAAGGAGTGCCATGGGGATTGATAGAAGTAGTATGGATGGTTGAAGATAAAGAAATACCTTGATTATATCTTTTGCCTCTGTTCCTTTGCCCATAATGAGGCTTGTCAGCCTGACAAACCTCTCCATAAACAGCAGTATTGAGAGGGAGAACGTGGCGATCATGAAGTTTATGAAAAGCTCTTTAAGGATTGACCTGTGGATTATCATTACTAAATAAGATAATCCAAAAGGCAGAAAAATGTCATGCATGTAAGTAAAAATTGATGGTAAGGAATATTTGGTTCATGTATAATATCTTTCAAATCATCAGGGAGGTATGATGAAAAAAAGGATACTGATATATATAAGCATCATCCTATCCATGGTATTTTTATCAAAATCTGTCCTTTCGGGAGAACCTCCTATTATATACAGCAGCACAATCATTGGACAGAATTATGGTTATCCATCAGGCACACCTGTAGAGGGGTATACAGAGGTTAGAAACCTTGATCTTATCGTTGAGGCCGCATTCTTTCTGAAAAATCTTGAGATAGTAGACCTTCCAATTGACGGAGAGACCTTTATTGGTTATCTTGCACCTGTCAGGTTAAGGTATCGGGCCCATAAGCAGATAACCTTAGAGGCAGGTATGGTAGTGGGGCATAACTTTGGAGATGAGGATGACATTGATGAGGTTGAGCCATTATTCAGACTCGTCTATGAACCGATAAAGGGTGTATTTATTATTGCAGGGACAATCATCAGAACCCACCCAGTTCATGATGCCTTATACGATGATGTAACCGTATTCAGGCAGATAGCTGAACAGGGCTTTCAGGTAAGGTCAGACCTTAACTGGCTAAAGGAGGATATGTGGATAAACTGGGAGGTGAGAGAGACATCGGTTAAGGCAGAGAGGTTTGAATTTGGCAACATCACACAATTGAGATTCGGCAACCTTCATGTGGATGGGCAATTGTTATGGGTACATACAGGTGGCCAGAAGAATATCGAAGAGAGGCTTGAGAACAATGTGAGTATCCTTGTGGGTGGCTCCTACGGGGTAATGCCTTGATTCCTAAAGGATTCAATCCATCTAAAGGAGATACGTATTGGTGGATATTATATCTACAATTATGATTATCTTCGAGATGAGGAGGAGTCCAGAGGTCATGGATTTGAAGGCAGAATAACAGCGGACATGAGGCCATCTAAAAAGACAGTAGTTAATCTCTTTAGTACTTACTTTAAAGGTGATGGCCTTCTACCACGTGAGGGTGACCCTTTATATACAATGGATGAATATGCACAACTCGGTACCAATCTCCTCTTTCATCTTCCAGCAGGGCTAAGGATCGAGCTTGGTCTTGTGGGACAGTTTGTTGAGGGGAAATTTGTGCATACTGAACAACTCTATCTCACGTGGGGTAAGGCATTCAATCTACTGAGGAATTTATAACACAACGAGGTTATCCCTATGAATAACCTCATCTGAATATTTATATCCAAGAATCCTTTCAATCTCCGATGTCTTTTTACCTTTTATAAGTTCAATCTCGCCAGATGAGTAATTTGCCAGCCCCTTTGCAACCTTTTTACCTTCACTGCTAAGGCAGCTCACAGCGTCTCCAACTTTAAAATCCCCTTCCACCTTTAAGATGCCCGAAGGAAGGAGACTCTTGCCTTTCATTATAATAGCATGAACCGCACCATCATCGAGATAGATCATACCTTTTGACTTAATACCGTATGCTATCCACCCCTTTCTTGAAGGCATCTTAAGGGGTTTTGGTCTGAAATATGTACCTACTTTTTCACCCTCAATGAGTCGTCTCAAGAGCCCTGTTTTCTTACCACTCATAATTACCACGGGAATACCATGAGTATTCGCCTGTTTTGCAGCCAGCACCTTTGAATACATTCCCCCTGTTCCAACGATACTGCCCCTTTCACCTGCTATCTTTTCAATATCAGGGGTAATCTCATCAACACTATCAATAAGCCTGGCATCCTTATTCTTAGGGTCTTTTGTGTAGAGCCCTTCAACATCTGAGAGTATAACAAGCATATCAGCCTCAACAAGCCCTGCTACAAGGGCAGCAAGGAGGTCATTGTCACCGAATTTTATCTCATCAACAGCCACAGGGTCATTCTCATTTATAACAGGGATAACACCACGATTTATCAATGTAAGCAAGGTGTTTTTTGCATTTATATACCTTAATCGATCAGCAATATCATCCCGTGTAAGGAGCACCTGGGCAACCTTTTTGTTGTATTTAGCCAGGCTGTGTTCATATGCCCACATAAGGCTTGACTGTCCTATGGCTGCAGCTGCCTGCTTTAACTTTATATCCCTTGGTCTTTCCTTCAGTCCAAGTTTTCTGAGCCCTGCTGCAATAGCACCTGAGGAGACGACCACAGGTTCGAGACCTTTATCAACGATATCTGAGATGTCCTTTGTTATTGTCTGCAGTCTCCTTATATTGAGCCCCTGTTCAGCAGATGCAATGATATTACTCCCTATCTTTATGACCAGCCGTCTCACTATACTCCTCCACCTTTCTCCCAAGATATGTCAGGAGTTCATTTACTCCTTCACCTGTAATAGCAGATATTGCAAAGAATGTATAATCCCTATCTTTGCAATAAAGTGCAAGTCTGTCAAGTCTTCTACCATCACCTTTAATATCGAGTTTTGTCCCGACTATCGCCTGTGGTTTGTGGGTTAGTTCAGGACTGTATAGACGGAGTTCTTTGTTTATCTTCTTGAGATTCTCCACAGGGTCTCCCTGTGACACTTCTGATATATCCACGAGATGAAGGAGGATGGATGTCCTTTCAACATGACGCAAAAACTGAAATCCAAGCCCTGTCCCCTTATGTGCCCCCTCTATAAGGCCTGGAATATCAGCGATTACAAAACTCTTGAAATCTGAGTACTTGACAACGCCGAGGACGGGTACAAGTGTGGTAAATGGATAATCGGCAATCTTTGGCCTTGCAGAGGAGATTGTTGAGACAAGGGTAGACTTGCCTGCATTGGGAAGGCCTATTAGGCCAACATCGGCAAGGAGTTTTAATTCCAGGATGAGGGTTTTCTCCTCACCTGACTCACCCGGCTGGGCAAATCGTGGGGCCTGTCTTGTGGCGCTTTTAAAATGAGCATTTCCTAATCCTCCCCTGCCACCTCTTGCAGCTATAAACTCATGCCCTTCAGATACCAGGTCCTCTAATACCTCACCACTAAGGGCATCCTTTACAACTGTCCCTACAGGTACAGGGATGATTAGATCTCTTCCATTCCTTCCGTGCATCTCCTTACCCTTACCATGCCCACCTTTTTCTGCTCTGTAATGCTGTCTGTATTTCATATCAAGCAGGGTATTTATATCCCTTGTTGCCCTGAGGATAACATGTCCTCCCCTTCCCCCATCACCACCATCAGGTCCCCCCTTTGGTATGTACTTCTCCCTTCTGAAGCTTACACAGCCCCTTCCTCCATCACCTGCCCTAACATGTACCTTTACCCAATCGATAAACTGCATGGTTTAAAGTAAAAAAGGCGGGTTAAACCCGCCATCATTATCTCAAGAATCCTGAAGATAGTCGATAATTTTTTATGCCTGAGGCAAGGGATAAACGCTTACCCTCAGTCTTGTCCTATCCTTCCGCTCAAAGGCTACAATACCACTGATTTTGGCATAAAGGGTATCATCGCTTCCCCTACCAACATTCATTCCTGGATGAAACTTTGTACCCCTCTGCCTTACGAGGATATTGCCTGCCTTGACAAACTGCCCACCAAACTTCTTTACGCCAAGACGTTTGGATTCACTTTCCCTTCCGTTTCTTGAGCTTCCAACGCCCTTTTTATGTGCCATCTTCTCCCTCCAAGAACTAACTGACTTCTATATTCTTTATCCTGACAGTGGTATATAACTGTCTATGTCCTTTAAGCCTCCTGAAGCCCTTTCGGGGCTTCTGTTTAAAGACGAGGATCTTCTTTGCCTTGCCTGTCTCCAAAACATCTGCAGTCACCTTAGCAGTTGAAACATAAGGATTTCCAAAAATGGCCTTCTTACCGTCTGATACCACTAAGACCCTGTCAAAGGTCACACCTTCCTTCTCGTCAATCTTCTCAACTTTTAATATATCTCCTTCGGATACCCTGTACTGCTTACCGCCTGTCTCTATAATTGCATACATTAAAAACCTCCCTTTAGTAACATATTTTTTACCACAAATTTTAAAGTAAAGTCAATCAATGACCTGACCTGACCTTTGTAAAATAAATCTGATTCATGTAAAATAATTATGAAAATGAATTTCATTTTCCTTGACAGCATATGTCATTTATGTTAAAAATATATGCCCTTTATTTAGGAGAGGAAATATTTGCCCTATGCATGAGCATTGCCATAGACAAAAAGAGATCAAGGGTGATTCGCCAAAGATATGCCTTGTGGGTAATCCAAATGTTGGCAAGAGTGCAATCTTTGGTCTCCTGACAGGCCGTTATGTCACCGTCTCCAACTATCCAGGTACTACGGTAGAGATAACCAGAGGCGAGACAACCATCCATAAAGAGAAGTTTCTTATTATTGATACACCTGGTGTAAACACCCTCATCCCCATGAGTGAGGACGAAAGGGTTACCAGAGACATTTTACTTGAAGAAGAGACGAACACCGTCATACAGGTTATTGACACAAAGAATATCAAAAGAGGTCTCTTCCTCACGCTTCAATTGATAGAGATGGGTATACCACTTGTTCTTGACCTAAATATGAAGGATGAGGCCTCAAACAGGGGTATAGAAATCAGTGAGAAAGATCTCGGGAATATACTGGGTTTAGATGTTGTTTCAACAATTGCCGTACAGAGAAAGGGTATCTCCTCCCTTAAAAAGTCACTCCTTGCCCCAAAGGTTTCAGATTTTAAGTTCTCTTATAATACAGATATCGAGGAGTGTATTTTGAGAATCGAACATCTTCTGCCCGAGGCTCACATCTCAAAGCGTGCAATTGCCTTAATGATACTCTCAGGTGATAAGACCTTGAGGAGATGGCTTCTGAAAAATCTAAATCAGGAGAGGATATCACTTATTGAGTCACTGAGGGATAAACTCTCTGAGAAGTACTCACTACCCCTTAGCTATATTATCACCCAGCAGAGACTCAAGACGGTTGATGCTATTGCTGAAAAGGTGCTCACCCGAAGCCCTGTAAAAGGGGGTGGCTTCACAGCCTTCCTTGGAGAGGTTACAACACATACCCTGTGGGGGATGCCTTTTCTCCTGCTTGTCCTTTATCTTCTGTATGAATTTGTGGGGAGGTTTGGTGCTGGGGTTATGGTGGATTTCTTTGAAGAGGTTATTTTTGGTAAGTATTTAAATCCTTGGGCAGAGAGGCTTATCACAGCAATCATTCCTTTCAAATTTATCCAGGAATTATTAATAGGCCCATATGGCGTTGTTACAATGGCCCTGACATATGCTATTGCTATTATACTGCCAATAACGACCACCTTTTTTATCGCCTTTGCAATCATGGAGGACTCAGGTTATCTCCCACGCCTTGCGATTATGCTGAACAAGCTCTTCAGAGCAATGGGGTTAAATGGCAAGGCTGTGCTCCCAATGATCCTTGGTCTTGGTTGTGATACAATGGCGACCCTTACAACGAGGATCCTTGACACATCCAAGGAGAGGCTCATTGTTACTTTACTTCTTGCCCTCGGTGTCCCATGCTCAGCACAGCTTGGTGTAATACTTGGCATGTTCGGCAAACAGCCTGTAGAAGCAGTGCTTATATGGGGTGGGGTGGTGACAGGTGTCATTATATTTGTGGGTTTCCTCTCATCAAGACTTATACCAGGAGAGAGGGCTGATTTTATTCTTGAGGTGCCACCTATCAGGCTTCCACAATTTTCAAATGTCCTTATTAAGACAATGGGGCGCATTGAATGGTATCTAAAGGAGGCTGTTCCTCTCTTTATCTTGGGAACCTTGTTGCTATTTGCAGCAGATAGACTAAAAATTCTTCCATTTCTCCAGAAGTTGGCATCTCCTGTGGTAGTGAATTTGCTTGGACTACCTGCTAAGGCAACGGAGTCATTTATAATGGGTTTTCTCAGAAGGGACTATGGGGCAGCAGGTCTGTTTTCATTACAGGAGCAGGGATTGCTTGATACAGAACAGGTCGTTGTGAGTCTTGTAACCATCACACTGTTTATACCCTGTATAGCAAATCTCTTTGTGATAATAAAAGAGAGGGGGCCCAGAACGGCCCTCATGATTGCTGCCTTTGTGTTTCCCTTCTCAATCCTTATTGGTGCGCTTTTACACAGGACACTTTTATGGTTAAGGATATTTTAAGGGGTTACTAAAACAAACTCGGGTCTATTTGACTTGCACTCATTCAAACACTACAATATCCTCAGGTCAACAGTACATCGCGAGATTTTAAAATGTCTAAGATCTTCATTCTTCCAGAGACGTTAATTAACAAGATTGCTGCGGGAGAGGTAATAGAGAGGCCTGCCTCTGTGGTCAGGGAGTTGATAGATAATTCTATTGATGCCTCTGCCTCAAAGATTGATGTTGAGGTTGTTTATGGAGGTAAAAAGCTGATAAAGGTCTCTGACAATGGAGTTGGTATGGACAGAGAGGATGCCCTTTTGAGCTTTGAAAGGCATGCAACAAGCAAGGTTTTGAAGGAAGAGGATCTCTTCAGCATATCCACACTTGGTTTCAGGGGTGAGGCGCTGTCGGCAATTGCCTCGGTATCGAAGGTTATCCTCACCACATCACATATTAATGACAATGTTGGCACAAGGATAGAGATTGGAGCAGACCGTATGAAGGAAGTCTCAGATGCTCCTCCTTTACAAGGCACCACTGTAGAGGTAAGAGATCTATTCTATAATACCCCTGCAAGGAGGAAATTCCTTAAAAGTACATCAACAGAGTTATCACACATTATCGATACGGTAACACAGAGGGCATTGGCCTATCCTGAAATATCCTTTTCTCTTCGGAATAACAATAATGAACTCATAAATGCTCCCCGTACAGGGGGGCTGAGAGAACGTTTTATTCAACTTTACGGAAGAGAGTTTGTTGATGAATTCGTGGATATGGAGAATGAGGCGATGGGCATAAAGGTTTACGGTTTTGCTTCAAGGGCAAATTTTATTAGGACCCAGAGAAGCCATCAATTCATATTTATAAATAAAAGGTCAGTTAAAAACCCTGTTATCGGCCATGCAATATACAATGCATATGGGGAGCTTCTTCCAAAAGGGAAACACCCTGCCTTTTTTGTCTTTCTTGATATTGATCCAAGAAGGGTTGATGTGAATGTGCATCCTGCAAAGAGGGAAGTGAGATTTGAGTCACCAGAAGATGTTCATAGATGTGTAGAGGAAGCGGTTTATAAGGCCCTTCACCCAAAAAAGAAGGAGAAACCTGAATATTCTCCAACCTCATATAAGGGTAGCCTTAATGAGGTTTTGTCTGTCAAAGAGAATGAGGTAGAAGGCTTTAAAGGCTTCCAAACAGATTTTTTTACTACTAATGAAGATATCACCTATACCACTACCAGATATTTTCACATAGGTGACTCATTTATTGCAACCATTACCGA
>Ga0180895_1008_pt1 | contig 12888 bp, 13 predicted proteins | sample Deesub1362A_J573_FD_124280 | JGI IMG/M metagenome (GOLD analysis project Ga0180895, IMG submission 124280) | Nitrospirae bacterium JdFR-83
CAAAAGGCTTGCCAATCTGTGGCATGGTGAGGATAATCTTATGCAGACTGAGGTAAAATGAGTACAAAATCGGATAGAAGGCAAAGATGATAACGAATAGAAAACAGGGAAGAATTAAGGATAGGGCAAATATCCTTTCTTTTCTAATCAGGGATTGCTTAACCATAGTACTATAAATAGATTCTTAATTTTACCGCTTTTCATCCTTATTGACAATTAGTAATGCAATGCAATAAAATGTAATGCATATCTATAACAAAGTAAAGGGGGTGTATAAACATGCAATCACAGATTACAGTGAGGATTTCTGATGACCTTGACAGGAATATCTCTACCCTCTCAAAAAGACTGCACCTCAAGCGTTCTGATATCGTAAGAATGGCCCTGGAGAGGTTTATTGAGGAATCTCGTATAAAGGAAGAAATAGCCCCTTATGATAATGTTAAAGGATTAATTGGGAGTATCTCCTCTGGTATGCCTGACCTTGGAGAATCTCACAGAAAACACCTTCTAAAGAAGTTGAGAAAACATGCGTAATATCCTTTTAGACACAGGAGCCTTTGTTGCCCTCCTTGACCGTAGTGAAAGGAATCACGAACGGTGTGTCTCTTTTTTTAAAAACTTTAAAGGCAACATATTCACTACCGAACCTGTCCTGACGGAGGTAGTATATCTACTTGGTCCTGCCTTTCAAAGACAGAGGGTATGTATTGAATTTATTCTTAAGGGTGGTGCAACACTTGTACCCCAATCAAGAGAGAGTCTTTCAAGGTCACTCTCATTGATGGAAAAATATAAGGACATTCCCATGGATTTTGCCGATGCAACCCTTGTTGCACTTGCAGAGGAGGCAGGTATTGATGAAATCCTGACACTCGATGTGAAAGGTTTCAGTGCATACCGCATCCATGGCAGAAAGGCATTTAAGATATTGCCATAGAATAGAGCAAATAAATGTTATTTTAAAATAGCCAGAAATTCATCAGGCGTTAAGACAGGAATCTTATTATCTTTATAATCGGTCTTATTCCTCGTGATTATACAATCTGCCTTAATTTCTAAAGCCGAATAATACTGTATGGCATCTTCAAAATCCTTAAAATCCGATACCAGAGACATATCAATTACTTTTTCTGTAACAGGTGCAACCTTAAAAACGATTCTGAGTTTTTCAAGTGTTTTTATCGCTTTTGTCCTCTTTAATTGTTTTGTTAAGATATAAAAAAGGATTGGAAAACTCAAAGAACATAGATATCCTTCTATTTCTCCCTCTTCAATCTTCCTGAATACCTCTGCAGCAGAGTAATAGAAGGGCTTTCGTTTTAATAGGATATCAAGTATAAAATTGATATCACAGAGGACTTTTCTCAAAGATATTTTTCCCTGGTATGTTCTTTGTAGTCTTTAAGTAGCTCTTTATTGTCTGCTTCTAAGGATAAAATCCCTGCTATTTCTGAGAGGATGGGAGACTCTTTTACCTTGTCTTCACTTTTAACGGATGAAAGTGAGTTGAAATAATCTGAGACAAGTCTTGAAAGACTTATACCCTTTGAGCGAGCAAGTTTTTTTGCACCATTGATTAATTTCTCATCCAGTCTTAATGTCAACTTTGTCCCCATAATAAACTCCTGACGTATATATACTACTCTCTTTATACGTCATATGTCAAGTTGATAGAAAGTTCCACTTCCGACGTGGTAATTTTCATCGCCCCTTATCTTTATCTTTCTAATGATAATATCTTCTCTATCTCCCCTGATGCCATTTTTGCCTCTTTTTCGATGTCTGAATCAGGGTTGGATATTACTTTGCTGAAGTATCTCTGGAGGATGTTTGAGACAGCAGGATAAAGGGGTGTCCGGGGCCTTGGATAGGCTGTGAGAAAGACCTCCTTCATGCTCGAAAAATGGGGGTATGCCTTCAGGATATCTTGATCCTCATACAGTCTCTTCCTTGTTGGTGCCCTGCCTGCTTTTAATGCAAGGAGTTTCTGAATCCTTTCACTCGTCAGGAATTTCGCAAATACCAGTGCAGCCTCCTTATTTTCAGAATAATTGCTTATACCAACCTGCCATCCACCAAGGGTGGAGTAGCTTTTGCCACCAGGAAAGTGCGGTAGCCTCGTTATACCAACCTTACCCACAATCTTTGAACGATCAGGATTGTTTGAGACCTCCCATGCATAGGGCCAATTTCGGTGAAAGACCGCCTTGCCCTGAATAAAGAGGTCAAGTGACTCAGGCTCCTGATATGTAAGTACTCCTACAGGAGCAATGGCACCGATAATATTATCTCTCACAAACTTTACAGCCTCAATTGCGGGCCTATCAGTAAGTCGGGGCTTGTTGTCTTTAGGATCGAGTATATTACCGCCATTGCTCAGGATATATTCCATCATGTCACATACAAGACCCTCGTACTGCTTGAATTGACCTGAGAAACCATATATCTCAACCCCCTTTTTGGCCTCTTCATAGACTATCCTTCCTGCCTGTTTAACCATCTCCTGCCAAGTTTCAGGTGGGCTGAACCCGTATTTCTCAAGAAGGTCCTTTCGGTAATAGAGCATACCGCTGTCAATAAATAAAGGGATCCCATAAACCCTTCCGTTGTACTTATTTGCCAGAATTGTGCCACTGAGAAACTTCTCCTGCTCTGAAGGTGGGAATAGTTCATCAAGGGGCATGGCCCAGCCTGCAGCGGCAAATTCAGGGGGCCATATGACATCCATTAAAAAGACATCTACATCTGTGCTCTTGTTTTTGAGTTTCTGCGTAAGGAGGTCATGAAATGCGGTTGAAGAGTGTGGCCCCACCTCTCTTAAGAGTTTAATCTCTGGATGCTCTGTCTCAAATATCCTGTAAATCTCCTCCCATGCCTCGGGTATATTGGGCTTCCACGTTACAAAATGTATTACAGTCTGCCTCCCCTCCTCTTGCCTTGTGCATCCTGTAAAGAGAGATAACTGGAAGATGATGATCGATAAGAAGAATGATAAGAGGATTGGTCTAAAAAAAGGATTCCTATAGGTTTTTCTTTCTATTGAATCCATAGTAACTTTCTGAATATCCATCCTGTGTCTCCATACTCATCCTTCACCTTCACCCACGATCCCTTTATATCCAATACCTTGAATGAATAGTACTTAAAGGCAGGACTTAAGATATTCTTTTTGAATTTTGTCCCTGGACCACTCCTAACGTTTGCCTTCTCTACCTTGACCACTGCACATCTAAATTTATTCGTCACTAATTTCCTGTAAATCCAATGAATATCCCCATCCACATCTTTGACCTTGTACCAGTTTCCCTTTCTGGCCAATTTTTTAAATGGCATATACTTAAAGACCTGCCACGTCTTCTCATGGTTGACACCAGGACCGCTCCTGAGATTTGCTTTGGGGACATTCACACATAAAGCGCTTGCATTATTAACAAGGATGTATAAAAGTATAAAAACGACATTAAAGATGAGTATCATCCTCATCAAGAAAACCTCCTTCATCTTTTAAATCTTATCATAATCGTTAGACCTTTTTAAACGCTCAGAGAAACTCCTGTGGTTTTTATAACCTTTTTGCAATTAATATGGAAAGGCTATTGATGAGGTCAAATCCCTTCGTACTTCTTCATGCGCCAGTATTCTGCATTGAGAGATTCGACTATATAATCCACTCTGCCTGTCCTCAGGAGCTTTCCAATCGCCTCAAGTATCACCTTTGGATGTTTCATCATTATGGTGAAGAGGATTGAATAGAAGCTTATGTTACTTGAACGTTTCAGGTAGTTCCTTACAAAGAATGCGTTCTGAAGTTTTCTACGGATGTTTTTGAGCTCTTCTTTATCAAATGTTATTGACATCAGTGGCATCTCAGGCTGTCTGTGCGCCCATATCTCTGAGAATGGAATATTGGGATCAAGCCAGCCATTCTTGATTGCCATATCATAAATTTCTGTGCCAGGATATGGTGTAAGGAAGTAAAAAGCGGTATAGTCTGCTTTTATCTCTTTTGCAACTTGGAAGCTCTGCTCGATATCCTCTTTTGTTTCCTCAGGATTTCCAATAATGAATGTTGCAAGTGTTCTTATACCAACCTTCTTGCATAGTTTGAAGGAGTTCTTTATCTTGTCGGTCCTGTCACCATGGCCACCTTTACCAAGAACCTTCAATATCTTTGGTGAACCACTCTCAACACCAAAATCAAGCTGTACAAGCCCTGCGTCTTTCATAAGCCTCAATAACTCCTCATCGGTTTGATCAACCCTTGACTGGCCTGCCCACTTGATATCGAGTTTTCTCTTCTTCAGCTCCTCACAGTATTCCCTCACCCATCTTGAATTAAGGGTGAATGTATCATCGCAGTAATAAATACCCTTTATCCCGTATGTCTTGCGAAGAAACTCTATCTCATCAACAACATTCTTTACAGAGCGTCTCCTCGTCTTCCTGCCAAAGATATTATGGCTACCACAGTATATACACCTGTAAGGACATCCCCTGCTTGTAACGATGGTCGTCTGGTTATTGGTGGCATATCCCCTGATGATGCCTGGTGGTTTCAGATATGGTGTCATATCTATCAGGTGGCGTGCAGGGAATGGCAATGTATCCAGATCCTGTATTAATTCTCTCCTGCCATTGTCTATGATCTTACCATCATCCCTGTACATTACACCCTTCACACCTGCAAGAGACTTATTATTCTGGAGCTTATCGCAGACCTCAACTATCGTCTCCTCACCTTCACCAACAACTATGAAGTCAAGGCCAAACTCATTCATTGTATCTATGGGCTTGACAGTTGTGTGTACACCACCACTGCAGAACATTGCATTGGGAAGTTCCTTCCTCAGGCTCTTATTGAGCCTGTATGCCCTCTGATATCCAACTGTAAGGAAGCTCAATCCTACGAGATCAGGGTCAAAGTCCTGAATCTGTTTGATCATATCAGCCTGATAGTCAGGGTCAGCATCAAAACACTGAACCTGATGACCTTGCTTTTCAAGCATTGCAGCCACATATAAAAGGCCAAGTGGTGGGACCACATTATTGCCATCAAGGACCTGTGCATTAACTAATGTTATTTTCATACATATACACCTCTCTTTATCCGCAACAAGAATGCACCTGTTGCAGTGGTTTATTTCCCTTTAATGTAATAGAATAAAAGTTTATATACTCAACCTTCTTGTAAAGGTAATTATGGGTCATAGTGACATCAGAAAATCCTGCGTGCTCGGCAATCTCAAGAAACCTCTTATCAGTCAATGCACCTGAGATGCAGGCATTCCATAGCTCCTTATCCCTCTTCATATAGCCGGGAACGGGTTTATCAGAGACTATATCTGAGATGATGAACCTTCCACCCGGCTTCAACACCCTGAATATTTCTTCGATGACCTTTGTCTTATCCTCTGTTAGATTTATTACACAGTTGGAGATCACGAGGTCAACGGAGTTATCCTCAGCAGGGAGCTCCATGATATTGCCCTTTCTGAACTCTACCACATTATAACCAAGAACATCTGCAACCTTTCTGGCACTTTCGGTCGCCTTCTCAATCATCTCATCCGTCATATCTATACCTATTACCTTGCCGTTTCTGCCCACTTTTTTAGCAGCAATGAAACAATCAATGCCACCGCCTGAGCCAAGGTCAAGAATGGTCTCTCCTTCTTTAATACCCGCAAGTGCAGCGGGATTACCGCACCCATAGGAAACCTCAAGAACCTCATTTGGGATGTGCTCGAGATCCTTTGGATCATACCCTGTAGGGCAGTAGTAATCCGTCACAGGGGCCTTTGCTGCCTTTGAGAATTTCAATTTAACGGTCTTAGTGACATGTCCTTTTATCTCAGGCTTACAGACCTCTTCATCCCCCTCTACATTAACAGACAGTACGCATGTACAATGATGGCATCCGACATCAAAATTCCCATCTGTCGATTTAAAACCATTAGCAAGATAAGGTGGAAGTTTCGAGTCCATAGCATTAAAAACTGTGGGGGTTATATATCCGTTTGTCTTCTGCTGATAAACACCTTCAGAGGCAAGGCTCCAGAGTGCATCCTCGTATAATGCCTTATATGTTGAACAATATGGATCCTGTGCCTCTATTGCACCCCTGCCTGTGTCAACCTCACTTGCATAATAGCTATGTGACTGACAACCTCCACCGCAGAAGAATTTAAGATAACATCTGCTACATTCAGGTTTGTTAAGTACAGTATTTGACCTGCATCTGTCCATGACATCTGAATTGAGCCATATCTCTTTAAGTGACTTCTCCTTTATGGAGCCTGCATCAAAGTTCTTATCGCCATTTAATGAGGCACATGGATAGACATGTCCATCTGCATTCACACATATCTTATCCCAGCAATTATGGCAGAGGTCATATTTTCTGCCCCTTTTTGCACGGATCCTTGCCTTCATCGCCTCCATATTATCTACTATCACATCATCCTCTGTCAGATATTCCTTTTTTAAGTCCCTCATTATCTCTGCGATCTTATCTGAAGGCACAAAAAGTTCATTCAGGTTATTTGCTCCTCTTCCCTTGGCATGCATCCAGAGGATGCTATGTTCTTTTATCCCGAGGGTGGAGAGGAAATCGGATGTCTCACGTATATAGTTTTCATTATACTTATTAATCGCTGTAGATACGACTGGTACTATCCCTGCCTTTAGAAGGTTTCTTATACCCTTGAGTGCCCTGTCAAAACTTCCCTTTCCTCTTAACCTGTCATGTACTTCTGCATTTGGACCCTCAAGGCTCACCTGTATCACAAGTCTTGGGGACTTCAATCTCTGGAGGCTGGCTATCTTCTCATCATCAAGGAGCATGGCATTTGTGAGGACGATTAGTTCACGGCCCTTTGTGTTCGTAATATAATCAATAATCTCGAAGATATCCTCTCTTATGAAGGGTTCACCACCTGTAATATAAAACCTCTTAACGCCCAATTCAGCTGCTTCATCAACAAGCCCCTTGATCTCCTCAGTGGTCATCTCACTTTCAAGAGACTTTCCAGCACTGACGAGGCAATGCTTACATCTGAGATTACATGAAAGGGTGGCATATATCCAGAGTTCATCAAGCCTGTTAGGTCTGATCACCTTGCTTCTTCCAGGATAATCGGTCCTTACAAATTCCCTGTTAGAGACAAAATCTATTGTCCCTACTGCGTTGATAAAATCGGCCACTTCCTTATAGACTTCCTCAGCCCTGCCATCTCCGATACCGTATTTTTCAGCGATAGCCCTCTGGATGTCATTGAGTGTATTCTTACCATTACAGAACTTGAGAATCTCTGCTCCTGTATGGTTTACACTTATCCAGTTTGGAGACTCGGAGTCTATAAAGAGATAAATACCGTCCTTCTCTTTCAGGATATAATCAGGACAATACAGGATATCATCTTTCTTGAAGGTCCTATGAGGAATCTCCCTGACTTTCCACTCATTGAGCTGATATTGCTTTATCCTTAAATCCCTTGTTGACGAGCAGCAGGACTCGGCCATTTTTTTAAGCCCCCTCAATTAAATTAACATTTTAAGACCAAATATATCAAAGGAGAATAAATTCCTTTATCCATCAGGACTACTTAGGGAAAAGAACATTCATCTCACATCGTGGGAAAATTTTTATTTATTATTAAATAAAACTTACAACAAAGCCCTTAATAAGTCAAGCCATTTTTTAACCCCTTAATTCATTCTTGATCTGAAGATATTTAGCTATACCAGAACGTGTTATCAAACCTGTCAACCTCCCTTCTCTTAAAACAACGAGCCTTCCCTTATCCTCCTGTATCATTCTTTCAAGGATATCGGATACATCATCACCCTCTGATATTATTAGCGAATTATCAATTGGCTGCATCACATCCCTCGCCATAAGGCTATGCCACTTATCTCTTTCTATCCCCTTTATTTCTTTAAGACTTATTATTCCGATAACACCTCTGTTATCAACAACGGGGAAGCCGCTATAGCCATAACGCAAGAAATAATTATTAACGAGATACGATATCGGGGTCTCAGCATCTACAGTAACTACCTCATCCACCATTACATCCCTGACCTTTACCCCTGTCAATGTATCCTTAACGGTGGCCTGCTGATAGCTCGATTGTGCTGCTGTATATAAGAACCAACCTATCAGGATGAACCATACACTGTTAGGGTGTCCTGTCAGAAGGGAGAAGATACCAAAGAATATAAAAAACAATGCGATATTCTGTCCTGTCTTTGATGCCTTCCTTGTTGCAGAAATAAAATCCCCTGATCTTCTCCAGAGCAATGCCCTTAGTACTCTTCCGCCATCCATTGGAAAGCCAGGTATAAGGTTGAATGTGGCAAGGATGAGGTTGATCTGGAAAAGGTAAAAGGCAATGGCCTTAAGTCCAGGAAAGGGTAACATCAATTTGTAAATAAGGAAGAAGACAATGGCAATGGCATAGCTTGATAGGGGTCCTGCGATAGCCATCTGGAGCTCTATCTTGGGAGATGATGGCTCCTGCTTCATCTGGGCAACGCCACCAAAGATAAAGAGGGTAATGCTTGTGATGGGTAATTTATAGTGCCTCGCCACAAAGGAGTGGGAAAGTTCATGGATAAGCACGGACAGAAATAGCAGTAGAGCTGCAACAGCACCCCTGAGCCAGTTAGTGGCTCTGGGCAACTCAGGAGCAACCATGGGGAAATACCTTGTTGCAAGAGCCCATGTAATGAGACCAAATACCACAAACCACGAAAAGTGCAGTTTTAAAGGTATACCCCTTATCCTTGCAATCTGCCATGAACCACTGAACATATGCCTCTAATCTTAACATAAATCAGGCCATTAAGACAGTCATCTTGCATCGTTAATCCCTATCCTGTATCCTTTATTTAAAGCTCCCTGTGGCAAGCCAACAGGGAATACGTTCGCTGGTGTGTTTTAATGTCTCCAGAAGGCTCATTCAGGATAATATCAGTAGCAGGTGCACACAGTAGGGTCGGTAAGACAACCCTCTGTTCAATACTCCTGAGGGAACTGAAAGGTTTTGGTGCAATTAAATTCACAAAAGACCTGTTTGACCCTCCATTAATTGATAATGAGGAGATAATCTTACAGAGGGGAAAGGACACAGCGATAATGATCGAGTCAGGGGCTGAAAAGGTAATGCTTATCAGCGGCCATGGAGAAAGACTTAAGAACGCCTTAGATACAGCCTTAAAGAAGATGAGTTCACATAAGGGCGTTGTTATAGAGGGTAACAGTCCAATAGAATTTCTTATGCCTGATTTATTAATATTTGTCATAGGCCCTGACAGACAGATAAAACCGCCTGCCATGGAGATAGGAAGAATGGCAAATATCGTAGTTATAAACTCGGAAAGGATAGATAAAGATACATCCTTTATATCGGATATGTTACAGGAAAAAACAAGGATATTTTTTATAGATTTAAAGAAGAATGAAGGAGAAATTAGACCACTACTCTCCTATATCAAGACAAGGTTATCTGAGATTTAGCATCTAAAATGTTATAATTACATTCATTGAATAATTTTTAGACTCAATGATTACTTTAATCAGGTATTAAGACGAATAAATGGAGACAAATGTTTTACTCTTTGAATTGGCCCTCACGTTTTATCTCTTAGCCACAATTGCAGGTGTTATTGAACTATTCAGACGGAAGAAGGCCTCATCAAATGCCACCCGCTATCTGGCAATGGCGGGTTTCTTATTTCATTCAGCAAACATTGTTGTTAGATATATAGAAGGTGGGCATATCCCTATTACAACTATCCATGAGGCATCCTCTTTCTTTTCCTGGTGTATATTGCTTCTCTTCTTTTTCCATGAGTATCGTTACAAACTGGGATTGCTCGGCTCATTCATAATGCCTATAGTGTTTATACTGATGCTCTCATCCTCTGTCTTCCCGAGAGAGATAAAGGCTCTGAGTCCTGTGCTTAAAAGTTATTGGTTTGGTATCCATGTAACTCTCGCATTCCTTGGAGATGCAGCGTTTGCCATGGCCTGTGGTATTGGTATTATGTACCTCGTTCAGGAAAGGTATGTAAAATCCAAACACTTGAGTAGACTCTTTCAGAGACTACCAAGCCTTGAGATCCTCGATGATATAAATTACCACCTCATAACCCTCGGGTTTCCACTTTTGACCCTTGCCATAGTTACTGGTGCGATATGGGCAAATACCGCCTGGGGAACCTATTGGCGATGGGACCCAAAGGAGGTATGGTCATTAATAACATGGCTGATCTATGCGCTCCTACTACATCTGAGACTCTCATATGGATGGAGAGGGAAAAAGGCGGCATTCCTTTCGATAGGTGGATTTATGTTTGTTCTCTTTGCATTTTTCGGGGTTACTTTAATAATGAAGAGCATCCATGTCTTTAAATAGGATTATCCATTATGGATATATTAGTTGTCGGTCTAAATCATAAGACAGCAGGGATAGAGATAAGGGAGAAGATCGCCTTTGATGGTCAAAGGCTCCTTGATGCACTGAAGACACTCAAAGACTCCCCCTTTATAAAAGAGGGTATAATTTTATCCACATGCAACAGGGTGGAGATTTATGCAGGTGTCAAGGATAAAGATGCAGGCACTGAATTCATTAAAGACTTTATCTCAGATTTTCACAATGTCCCAAGAGAGCTGCTGGATAAAAGCCTCTACGTATATCATGGAGCAGATGCAATAAGGCATATATTCAGGGTCTCCTCAAGCCTCGATTCAATGATCGTCGGAGAGCCACAGATACTGGGGCAGGTGAAGGATGCCTTTGACTTTTCCCTGAAGAATAAAACCACTGGTGTGGTGCTTAATAAACTCATGAAAAAGGCCGTCTCTGTAGCAAAGCGCATAAGGGCAGAGACAAGGATTGCTGAGAGTGCTGTAAGTATAAGTTTTGCGGCTGTTGAACTTGCAAAGAAGATATTTGGAGACCTCTCCGTAAAGAGCTTTATGCTTATAGGGGCTGGGGAAATGGCTGAACTTGCAACCCGACACCTTATAAATAATGGTGTGAAGGAGGTCTTTGTGGCAAACCGTACATATGAGAGGGCTGAGGAACTTGCAAGGGAGTTTGGAGGCAGGCCGATAAGGTTTGATAATTTTATTGAGGAACTTTCCCATATTGATATAGTGATATGTTCCACAGGTGCATCAAATTATATCCTTATGAAAGAGGACATCCACAGGATAATGAAGCAGAGAAAACAGAAACCCATGTTCATAATAGATATATCGGTGCCAAGAAATATTGACCCTGAGATAAATGACCTGGATAATGTCTACCTCTATGACATAGATGACCTTCAGGGGGTAATAGAGGTAAATATTCAAGAGAGGAATAAGGAGGCACAGAAGGCTGAGGAGATTATTAAGTCAGAGGTCGAAGCATTCCTCAAGTGGAAAGCATCCCTTTCTGCTGTGCCGACAATTGTAGCATTCAGGGATAAAGCAGAGGCAATAAGAAAGAGTGAGCTTGAGAAGGCGCTCCGAAGGCTTGGCCCCCTTGGAGAAGAACAGATAAAGACCATAGACTATCTTACAAAGGCGATTGTAAACAAACTTGTTCACCATCCAACCATCGCACTGAAGTTTGAGGAAGAGGACAAGGACGAGCTAATCGCCACGATCAGAAAGCTCTACGGTTTAAACAGCGAAAAGGGATAGTATGTTAGTATAACTTGCAGAAGGGTGGATTTATTCAAGAAAAAAGCAAAGAAATAGTGCTTAAGCCTGTTAGACGAACGAAGATAAAACCAACACTTATCCCAGCTAAAAAACTGAAAAGACTGGAAGGCATCTTCTCTTTAGGTGGAAATGCTATGAAGGATTCAGAGGATTTAAGCGTAGCAGGAAATACCTGATGAAGAAAAAAATCATAATAGCAACTCGTGGTAGCAAGCTTGCGATGTGGCAGGCAGAATGGGTAAGGGGAGAATTACAGCGGAGGAATCCTGAACTTGATATAGAACTCATTAAGGTCAAGACAACAGGTGATAAGATACTTGATGTCCCGCTTGCAAAGATAGGAGGTAAGGGGCTCTTTGTAAAGGAGATAGAGGAGAGTATTCTTCAGGGAAAGGCTGATCTGGCTGTACACAGTATGAAGGATGTGCCTATAGCTCTACCAGAAGGATTGCACATCACAGCTATATGCAAAAGAGAAGACCCCAGGGATGCCTTTGTATCTCAAATTCAAAACTCAAAATTCAAAATTCGAAATTTTGATGACTTACCCAAAGGTGCAATAGTTGGAACGAGCAGTTTGAGGAGGTCCTGTCAGATCCTTGCAAAAAGACCTGACTTAAAAGTCAGACAACTACGTGGCAACCTTGATACCCGTATAAGGAAACTCGACGAAGGTCAATTCGATGCCATAATTGTTGCCTCTGCAGGTATAAGAAGGCTCGGCATGGCTGAGAGGATTACAGAATTACTCTCAACTGATATAAGTCTTCCCGCCATCGGTCAGGGTGCAATAGGAATAGAGTGCAGAAGGGATGATGATTTTATAAATAACCTCCTTAAAGACCTGAATCATCCTGAAACCTCAATCTGTATCAGGGCAGAACGCGCATTCTTAAGAAGGCTTGAAGGTGGCTGTCAGGTTCCCATTGCTGCATATGCGAGAATAAACTCATCACTCGTCACTCCTCACCCGTTACTAATCATTGAGGGCCTTGTAGGAAGTATATCAGGAGATACCATAATCAGGAGTTCAATAAAAGGTACAATTGAAGAGGCTGAATCCGTCGGTGCGGCCCTTGCCGAGAAACTCCTCTTAAAAGGTGCTGACAAGATACTGTCTGAGGTCTATGGTCAGTCAGGCAGTTAAGATTCTTGCCCTTTTA
>Ga0180895_1157_pt1 | contig 12826 bp, 13 predicted proteins | sample Deesub1362A_J573_FD_124280 | JGI IMG/M metagenome (GOLD analysis project Ga0180895, IMG submission 124280) | Nitrospirae bacterium JdFR-83
TTTAATTCTCATCACACCTCCTGTTTTTCGGTTTTTAATAATTTTAAAACAATTCAATATTGATTATAATTACTGTGCTTTTTCATTACTTCCGTTTTCTCTTGCCTACTCTCATCTTTTTTCTATATTTCATTCTTTTAATCTCTTTCAAATACTTCAGATCTTCCAGATCCTTTGGCCTGCCAGATGCCTGTTTCATTTTTATCAGATCATCGAGAGATGCAAAATAGACAAATATATCACCGAACTTTGCCCTTATTTTATTCTTCCATACACGATCAAAGTTAATACCTTTTACAAAAGGATGAATGTCTGCTTCTACTGCATACTGGCGAAATAATACTTTTTTGGTTAGCAGATCATCTATGGTTACATCTGTTACATCATAGCCCGATTCTTTCAGTGCATTTAAAACTCGCTCAGCATTAGACCTGTCAGGTCGTATGAAAATATCCACATCAAGGGTTGCACGTGCATATCCATGGACAGGGAAGGCAGTTGCCCCGATTATCACAAAGTCAACCTTATGTTCTTTTAATAATCTCAAGAGTCTTTCTGTGTCCACTTTTCTCCAACAATCCTTTCATTTCCCTTGATTTTTTAAACATCATCTCAAATCGCTGGCGGGTTGTAAGCGATAACAGGAATTTTAATTCAAATTCGATCTCTCTTTTTTCATCATGCTCTTTTAATTTTAATACTGGACACATAGTATAAACAGCCTCCCTCATTATCTGTTCTATAAATATCTCTGCTACACCACTTCCTCTGGTGTTCCTATCCTGCCAAGGACTGCTGATGCAGCTGCAACAGCAGGGTTTGACAGATACACCTCACTGCCTGGATGACCCATCCTGCCCACGAAGTTCCTGTTTGTGGTGGCAATTGCACGTTCACCCTCTGCAAGGATACCCATATGCCCACCAAGACATGGACCACACGTGGGAGTCGAGACCACTGCCCCTGCCTCAATGAATATCTCAATCAGACCTTCTTTTAATGCATCAAGGTATATTTGCTGTGTTGCAGGTATGACTATCATTCGTGTATTTGGATTCACCTTCTTGCCTTTTATTACCTCTGCTGCCTCACGTATGTCCTCAAGCCTTCCATTGGTACACGATCCAATCACCACCTGATCTATTGTAATATGCGTGAGTTCACTGGCAGGTTTTGTATTTGAAGGCAGGTGCGGACATGCAACAGTCGGTGGGATCTTTGAGCAATCATAATCCCTGATCTCTACATAATCAGCATCACTATCAGATGTATAAAATTTGTATTCTCTTCGTGCCCTTGATTTTACATAATCTTCGGTGATCTTATCAGGAACAATTATGCCTGACTTACCCCCTGCCTCAATTGCCATATTGCACATGGTGAACCTTCCGGCCATAGACATCGATCTTATCACCTCTCCATCAAACTCCATTGCCCTGTACAGTGCTCCATCAACCCCTATGTCACCTATGGTATGCAGGATCAAATCTTTCCCACCCACCCATTTATTTAATCTTCCATGATAAATAAACTTCATTGATTCAGGTACCTTAAACCAGCACTCACCCGTTGCCATTGCAGCAGCAACATCAGTTGATCCTACACCTGTGGCAAATGCACCGAGTGCTCCATATGTGCATGTGTGGCTATCAGCCCCTATCACCAGATCACCAGGGACAACCAGACCCTGCTCTGGAAGGAGTGCATGTTCTATACCCATCCTTCCGACCTCGAAATACAGACTCAGATTATACTCTCTTGAAAACTCCCTCAACATCTTGCACTGCTCTGCTGCCTTGATGTCCTTCTGTGGTGCAAAGTGATCAGGAATAAATGCGATTCTATCTTTATTGAATACATCCTTTGCACCAATTTTATTAAATTCCTTTATTGCTATTGGGGCAGTGATGTCATTTGCCAGTATAAGATCTACCCTGGCATTTATCAGTTCACCAGGATGTACTTCATCTTTTCCAGAATGTGCCGCAAGTATCTTCTCTGTAATAGTCACTCTTACCCTCCTCCCCTAATCCCTAAATCCCTAAATCACTAATCACTAATCACTAATCACTAATCACTAAATATCACTTATTCTTCCGTGCCGCAAGTTTATTAAGGGCATTTACATATGCCTTGGCAGATGCAACTATGATATCTGTATCAGCACCATGACCGGTTACTGATCTATCGTCCTCTTCGAGTGAACACATTACTTCTCCCAGCGCATCTGTTCCACCAGTTATTGACTTCACTTCATATTTGAGGAGTCTGCTCTTTGTACCCGTGATCTCTGTTATTGCCTTAAATACTGCATCAACAGGGCCATCTCCATAACCTGTCTTTTCCACTATTGAATCATTTATCTTGAGTTTCACATATGCAGTCGGTTTTTGATTCATGCCTGAAGAGACATTCATATCAATGAGTCTATACACCTCAGGCACTGTTTTCATACCTTCTGATATAAGCGCTTCAATATCCTCATCGTATATCTCCTTTTTCTGATCAGCGAGCCTCTTGAATCTCTCAAATGCACTGTTTATCTCTTCATCAGTAAGTGAATATCCCAACTCTGAGAGCCTTGCCCTGAATGCATGGCGACCTGAGTGCTTGCCAAGGACTATCTTTGTCTTATGCAGGCCAATTGATTCAGGACGGATGATCTCATATGTAGTCTTTTCCTTGAGGAGACCATCCTGATGAATACCTGACTCATGGGCAAAGGCATTTGCCCCCACTATGGCCTTATTGGGCTGTACAGACATTCCAGTGATCTTTGTTATCAGCCTGCTCGTTCGCATTATCTCTTCTGTCCTGATATTTGTGTCTGCATCAAATATATCCCTGCGTGTCCTGAGTGCCATCACCACTTCTTCAAGTGCACAATTGCCTGCCCTCTCACCAATGCCATTAATGGTACACTCTATCTGTCCTGCTCCATTAAGGACAGCAGCGAGTGAGTTTGCTGTGGCAAGTCCAAGGTCATTGTGACAGTGGACAGAAATAACTGCCCTCTCTATATTCTTTACCCTCTTTCTGATCTGATTGATCATCTCTCCAAATTCCTGGGGAATGCTGTATCCCACAGTATCAGGGATATTGACTGTCAGGGCACCTGCCTCAATCACTGCCTCAAGGACCTCACAGAGATACCCAATGTCTGACCTGGTTGCATCCATTGGAGAAAACTCTACATCTTCCACATAACTCTTTGCCAGTCTCACCATCTCTACAGACCGTTTCAGTGCCTCTTCCCTGCTGATACGAAATTGATACTTCAGGTGTATATCTGATGTAGAGTGAAATGTATGAATCCGCTTTCTGGGTGCATCTTTAATAGCCTCCCATGCCCTCTTTATATCCTCTTCCTTTGCCCTTGCCAGACTACAGATTATAGGGCCTTCAACCTCACCACATATTGTCTTGATTGCCTCAAAGTCTCCTGGAGAAGAGATGGCAAAGCCTGCCTCTATTACATCAACACCAAGCCTTGCAAGTTGTTTTGCTACCTGGAGTTTTTCCTGTACATTCATTGATGCACCCGGAGACTGCTCCCCATCTCTCAGAGTCGTATCGAATATCTTGATTATCTTCATCCTGACCTTCTCCTGTTTTTCATCTTTTTATGAAACATGTATGTTCCTTCTATCATACCCCAGAGTACATATATTATAGAAAAAATAAACAACACTATTTCAGGATACATCAATACCAGCACAATGGCAAATGCAATAGCAACGAGTATCCAGAATGGCCTCCTCTTCTTGAATTCCACCTCTTTGAGACCATGAAACCTTATTGTACTTACCATAAGGATGGCAAGGACAAATGTGAGAATCAGTATGGGATAATTCTTCTCAGGATATCCACCCACAACCTCTGTGTAAAAGAGTACGAGTGATGCTATAACAGTCCCGCCTCCTGGAATAGGCAATCCAGTAAATGCCTTGCTCTCTGCTGTGGTCATCTGTACATTATAACGTGCAAGCCTTAAGGCACCACATATCACGAATAAAAAGGCCGCTCCCCATCCAAGCCTTCCAAATGGCTCAAGTGCCCAGCTATATATGAGCACTGCTGGTGCAATCCCGAATGCCACAAGATCAGAGAGGGAATCCAGTTCAATACCAAACTTTGTGGTAGAACTGGTGAGCCGAGCAACCCATCCATCGAGTCCATCGAAAATATTTGCTATTATTATTGCCCATGCCCCATGGATATACATGCCCTTGTAAGAGGCAAGTATCGCATAAAATCCACAGAACATCCCACCAAGTGTAAGGGAGTTGGGGAGCACATATATTCCCTTTTTCATTGACATACAGGACTGGGCTTCACCACTTTATTTCACAGATCATGACCGTGTACCAAGGATAGTTATACCTGCCTTTACCTTCTCATTCAGTTTTACCCGTACTTTGGTATCCAGTGGCAGGTAAATATCCACACGTGAACTGAACTTTATAATACCATATCTCTCGCCCTGACGCAGGACATCACCTGGAGAGACCCTGCATACAGCACGTCTTGCCACAGAGCCTGCTATCTGTTTGACAACAATACTGCCGTGTCTCTCGCTCTCGAGCAACATCGAGATATGTTCATTATGGATGGATGCCTCGTGCTTGAATGCAGAGAAGAATCTGCCAGGAAAGTACTTTACCTCCCTTACTACCCCATCACATGGTGACCTGTTTACATGTACATTCAGTGGTGACATGAATATGCTTATCCTTAACGCCTTCTTATGAAGCACCTCATCTTCATACGCCTCCTCAATCAGTATTACCTTGCCATCGGCAGGAGAGCAAAACGCATTTGAATCATGAATAATCTCCCGCTCAGGGTCTCTGAAGAAAAAGAACATGAAGGCAGTAATTATAAGTGATATGAATCCTGCAATGGTGAGGCCAGATATATAAAAAAGTATTGTTAGAGTACAAAAAGAAAAGATAAAAGGATAACCCTCTTTTGCAAATCTAAACATTCTGTCTCGTAAATTTTATAGAGAGTGGATAGATATGATTCATGCCTTTGATCTATCAACTATCTTTGTCTTTTTAAGCCATGGCATCATATTCCTCAATCGCCTGCCAACCTCTTCAATAAGGTGTTCCTCCCCCTTTCTTGTGAGTGCATTGAATACTGGCTTATTTGCCCTGCACTCAAGTATCCACTCACGCGCAAATTCACCTGACTGGATCTCTCTCAGTATCTTTCGCATCTCCTTCCTGGTCTCTTCATTGATAATCCTCGGTCCCCTGGTAAGATCACCATACTGTGCAGTATTACTTATGGAATATCTCATATTTGAAATACCACCCTCATAGATCAGATCCACTATCAACTTCATCTCATGCAGGCACTCAAAATATGCCATCTCTGGTGAATATCCAGCCTCAACAAGGGTCTCAAATGCTGCGGTTATAAGGGCTGTAAGCCCTCCGCACAAGACTACCTGTTCTCCAAACAGGTCTGTCTCTGTTTCTTCACGAAATGTGGTCTCTATTATCCCTGCCCTCCCTCCACCAATGGCAGAGGCATATGAGAGGGCAAGGTTCTTGGTATTCTTTGATGGATCCTGGTGTACTGCAATCAGGCATGGTACACCACCACCTTTGGTATATTCAGACCTCACAAGGTGCCCTGGACCTTTTGGAGCAACCATGAATACATTTATATCAGGTGAGGGGACTATCTGATTGTAATGGATATTAAATCCATGAGCAAAACCCAGATATATACCTTTTTTCAGATTTGGAGCAATTTCATTGTTATATATCTCTGCCTGATATTCATCTGGCAGGAGCATCATCACCACATCAGCCTCTCGTGCAGCCTCTCCAGGTGGCATGACCTTAAAGCCTGCCTTCCTTGCCTTCTCAAAACTGCCCCCCCTTCTCACACCAACAATCACATTCACTCCACTGTCCCTGAGGTTGTTTGCATGGGCATGACCCTGACTGCCATAACCCATGATGCATACTGTCTTCCCTTTGAGTAAGTTCTTTTTTACATCCTTATCATAATATACCTTCATACTAACCCCCTACTTTTTCTTGATACCTTCACGGGCAATGGCCACTTTACCTGTCCTGACAAACTCCTTTATCCCGAATGGCTTGACCAGCTCTATGAATGCGGCTATCTTCTTTTCATCTCCTGTTACCTCAACTGTAAAGGTAGTAGGGCCTGAGTCAACAATCCTGCCCCGGAATATCTCAGCCAGTTTTAAGAACTCCAATTTATCATTCTTTTTTGGAGCCACCTTTATAAGCACCATCTCTCTCTCCACATGGTCAATATCCATAAAGTCAACTACCTTTATAACATCTATGAGTTTATTGAGCTGTTTTGTTATCTGTTCAATGATCTGGTCATCACCTGTGGTCACTATTGTCATGAGTGATACAGAGGGATCGATGGTCTCTCCAACAGACAGGCTCTCTATATTAAATCCCCTCCCGCTGAAGAGACCAGCAACCCTTGCGAGTACACCAAATCTGTTTTCTACAAGTACTGAGATCGTGTGTCTCATAACCCTCTCCTTTTAAAAGGGTTTAGGCTGTTTAAAATTTATTACAAATTTATTACTTAACTGCCTTTAATTTCTTCTCTGGTTTTTCCTCTTCTTCCTCAAATATCATCTCATCAATCGATGCTCCAGCAGGAACCATGGGAAATACCTTTTCCTTCCAGTCAACTATAAAGTCCATGAGAACAGGTCTGTCTTTTATCTTAAGCGCCTCCTTTATCACTGGCTCTACCTCATCAGGTCTTGTTGCCCTCATCCCCACCGCACCATATGCCTCAGCGAGTTTCACAAAGTCAGGTACCACATCAAGGTGCACATAGGAATATCTCTCTCTGAAGAACAATTCCTGCCACTGTCTCACCATACCAAGGTATCTGTTATTGAGTATTGCAACCTTAACAGGCAGTTTATTAACCACAGCAGTGGCAAGTTCCTGAATATTCATCTGGATACTCCCATCTCCTGCTATATCAATAACCACTGCATCAGGACATGCAATTTGAGCACCAATAGCAGCAGGAAATCCATAGCCCATTGTACCAAGGCCTCCTGAGGTGAGCAGTTTCCTTGGCTGGTCAAATTTATAGTACTGGGCAGTCCACATCTGGTTCTGACCCACCTCTGTGGTGATTATGGCATTACCCTTTGTGAGTTCATATATCTTCTCTATCACGAATTCAGGCTTTATTATCTTGTCATCATATTTATATGTCAGTGGACGTTCCTTTTTCCATTTTTCAATCTGCTTGAGCCAGGCATTTCTTACCGCTGCCCACTGTCCCTTTTTCTCTTTCAGGATCTTTATCATCTCCCTGAGTACATTCTTTACATCTCCAACTATGGGGAGATCGACCCTTACATTCTTCCTGATAGAAGATGGATCTATATCTATCTGTATGATCTTTGCATGTGGAGCAAAGTCTGCAGTCCTGCCTGTAACGCGATCATCAAACCTCACCCCAATTCCAATTATCAAATCAGAATTCTGTACTGCTGTATTGGCATAGTATGTTCCATGCATACCGAGCATCCCGAGTGAGAGTCTGTGTGTCCCTGGAAATCCACCAAGCCCCATGAGTGTCATTGTCACAGGAATCTTTGTCATTTCTGCCAGTTCTCTTACTTCCTTTGATGCCCCTGAGTGTATCACTCCACCGCCTGCCATAATCACGGGTTTTTTTGCCTTAACAATCATCTCAGCAGCCTGTCTGATCATCCATTTATTACCATGATATGTTGGGTTATAGCCCCTTATATGTATCTCCTCAGGCCATTCAAATTCAGTCACACCTGTGGTTACATCCTTGGGAAGATCCACAAGCACAGGGCCTGGTCTTCCAGTAGATGCAATGTGAAATGCCTCTCTCACAATCCTTGCAAGATCCCTTACATCCTTGACCAGATAATTATGTTTTGTACACGGGCGGGTAATACCAACGATGTCTGCCTCTTGAAAGGCATCATTTCCTATCAACATGGTTGGCACCTGGCCTGAGAAGACCACAAGCGGAATTGAATCCATGGATGCAGTTGCAATGCCTGTGACTGTATTCGTCGCACCAGGGCCTGATGTCACAAGCACCACACCCACCTTGCCTGTTGCGCGTGCATATCCATCAGCAGCATGTACTGCACCCTGCTCATGGCGTGTCAATATTACTTTGATATCCTTGTCATCATAGAGAATATCGAATATGTTTAAGATGACACCTCCAGGATATCCAAATATGTACTTCACCCCTTCTCTCTTAAGGCACTCAATTAATATCTCTGCTCCACTCTTTTTCATTTTCCTATTCCTAAATTTTTGAATTTTGAACTTTAAATTTTAAATTTTAAATTCCCAATTTTTCAAATCTTCATCACTGCCCCTGTGTTTGCAGAGGTAACGAGTGATGCATATCTGGCAAGCCATCCACTCCTGATCTTCGGCTTAAGGGGCTTGAAGTTCTTGAGTCTCTTTTTGAGTTCCCCTTCTGAAATAACCAAGTCAAGTCTCCTCTCAGGGATATTGATCTCTATTTTGTCCCCATCTTTCACAACACCTATTGGGCCACATTCCATAGCCTCTGGAGAGACATGACCAATACATGGTCCTCTTGTTCCACCTGAAAAACGGCCATCTGTAATAAGTGCAACTGATTCACTCAGACCCATGCCTGAAATAGCAGAGGTTGGACCAAGCATCTCACGCATCCCTGGTCCACCCTTAGGGCCTTCATATCTAATAACTATAACCTCTCCTGCCCTTATATCTCCATTGAGTATGGTCTTCATTGCAGACTCTTCTGAATCAAACACCCTTGCGCGGCCTCTGAAGCGAAGCATGGATTTACTCACTGCTGTTTGCTTTACCACTGCACCATCAGGTGCGAGTGTACCTTTGAGCACTGCAATCCCACCTTCTCTATGGTATGCCTTGTTGAGCGGTCTGATTATTTCCTCATCCATTACCTCTGCATTTTGGGCAATATCGAGTATCTTCATGCCAGAGACTGTTATCTCATTATTCAATGCATCCTTTAATCTATTAAGTACTGCAGGGATACCCCCTGCATATTCGAGGTCCTCAAGATAGTGCTCACCCCCAGGGAGCATATTGGCAATGTGCGGTGTCTCTCTGCTTATGGTATCAAATACCTCAAGTGGGAGATCCACCTTTGCCTCATGGGCTATAGCAGGTATGTGAAGGACTGTATTTGTTGATCCTCCAAGTGCCATATCTACTCTGATTGCATTCTCAAATGCCTTACGGGTCATTATCTTCCTTGGTGTAATTNGTTTTTTGATGAGTTCCACTATCCTGACACCACTCTCAAAGGCTATGCGCCTCTTCTTTGATGAGACTGCGAGTGATGTGGCACATCCTGGAAGACTCATACCAAGTGCCTCTGTAACACATGCCATTGTATTTGCGGTGTACATTCCCTGACATGAACCAGCACCAGGGCATGCACATAACTCAAGTTCACCAAGCAGTTTGTCATCTATCAATCCCTTTTTATATTTACCCACTGCCTCAAAGGTGTCATTTACGAGTGAGAGCCTCCTCCCCCTTAAATGTCCAGAAAGCATCGGACCAGCAGTAACCACAATGGATGGAATGTTGAGCCTTGCAGCAGCCATCAACATCCCTGGAGTAATCTTGTCACAGTTTGTGAGGAGTACCAGCCCATCAAGCTGATGTGCCTCTGCAATAGTCTCAATCATGTCAGCAATCAGCTCCCTGGACGCAAGGCTATAGTGCATACCCCTGTGGCCCATTGCGATCCCATCACATATTCCAGGGATACCAAAGAAGAATGGATATCCTCCACCAGTATGAATTCCTTTCTCTATGAATCTCTCAAGATCCCTCATATTAATGTGACCAGGGATGAGATCAGTAAAACTCGTGGCCACTCCAATAAATGGCTTGTTTATTTCTGTTTTTGGTATCCCTGTTGCATAAAGAAGGGCCCTATGAGGCACTCGCTCAAGTCCCTTCTTTATTCTGTCACTCTTCATCAAACAGCCCTCTTCTTTCTGTATTCCCTAATCATCTCTGCTATTCTGTCCTTGTAATAGAGTTTCTTTTTTTGTAATTTCTTCTTCTCAATCTCTTCGTCAGAGGTAAGGTATCTCTTTTTGTTCATTTCATCAAGATAACGATCTAACCGCCGATGTTCTTCAACTAATTTACGAAATTCTTCATTTTCTTCTTTTAAAATGTTTATTATTTCTTCATCTTTCATATACATCCCCCTCTCTTAATGAATTGAAAAATTAACATATTCAACTGAAAAAAACAAGAATCTCTTGTGTTTTTGACAAAAAATCATCCCATTTTCTAACATAAAATTATTCTGATATCTTAGTAAATTATTCTCGACCCTATGAAACCAAGTTTAGTCGATACTCACTGCCATCTTGATATGGATGAATTCTCCAGCGATCTGGATGAGGTTATAAAAAGGGCAAAAGACTCAGGAATTGAATATATTATCAATGTTGGTTCAGATCGGGAATCAAACCTCATCGGTCTTGAAATTGCATCCAGGCATCCTGAGGTATACATGGCAGTGGGGATCCATCCCCATGAGGCATCACAATTTAATAAAGATAATTTAAATGAACTAAAAGAATGGGCAAAGAACAAAAAAGTCGTAGCCATTGGAGAGATTGGTCTTGACTACCACTATATGAACTCTCCAAACGGTGCCCAGATCGATTCATTCAGGAGCCAACTTGCCCTGGCAAGAGAACTCAAACTTCCTGTAATTATCCACAGCCGTGAAGCAAGGGCAGATACTATAAGGATACTCAGAGAGGAGTTTATGGGATATACAGGAGTACTACACTGCTTTTCGGGAGACAAGCAGATGGCACGCGATGCAATGGAGATGGGGTTTTATATCTCAATTGCAGGGCCTGTAACATTCAAGAATGCCTCAAGGCTCAGAGACATTGTGACCTTTATACCTGATGAATTCCTCCTTATTGAGACCGATGCACCATACCTCACACCAGTCCCTTTCAGGGGAAAGAGGAATGAGCCATCATATCTTTTGTACACAGCAAAGGTCATTGCTGAACTCAGAGGTGTAACTTTTGAAGACATAGCCAGGATTACCTCACTCAATGCAAAGAAGTTATTCGGGATCGGAGAGATACCCGATGAGGGGGTGATTACATATCAGATAAGAGACGCCCTCTATTTAAATATTACCAATAGATGTACAAACAGGTGTTCTTTCTGTATAAGATTTCGTACATCCTATGTAAAAGGCCATAATCTAAAACTACGCAGGGAACCATCAGTTGAGGAAATAATAAGATCAATTGGTGATCCCAAGCAGTACAGCGAGATAGTATTCTGTGGTATAGGGGAGCCATTGCTCAGACTGGATGTGGTAATAGAAGTATCAAAATGGTTAAAACAAAAAGGAGCAAAGGTCAGAATAAATACAAACGGCCATGGGAATCTCATACATGGAAGGAATATAGTACCAGATCTAAAAGGTCTAATTGATTGTTTCTCAATAAGTCTGGATGCAGAAGATGCCAAAAAGTATGATGAAATCTGTAAACCAACCTTGAAGAATGCATTTAATGGAATGATCGAGTTTATCAAAGAGGCAAAGAAGATTGCGGATGTGGTGCTTACAGTGGTGGATATTCCTGAAATTGATATAAAAAGGTGTAAGAAGATTGCAAAAGATCTTGGGGTTGGATTCAGGATCAGGGAACTCAATTCAGTGGGGTGATATTTCTCAATATTCAATTCTTTCAAGAAACAACCCACAGGCAGGTGCAGTAATCCCGGCAAAAGATCTATCCCTTGCATTCAGTATCTCGATCATGTGTCTTTGAGGAAATCTACCCCTGCCAATGTCAACCAAGGTTCCTATTATATTCCTGGCCATATGTCTCAAAAAGGCATTTGCCTTTATACTTATTATGAGAGACGGCACAGAGAATGAGAAATTCATAAATNACAATCTATCTTCATATCTTATATTTATATCCATAATCTCCCTCACAGGGTTCTTTGCTGTACAGCCAGATGCCCTGAAACTCGAAAAATCATGCCTTCCCAACAGATAACCTGCTGCCTCTTTCATTGCCTCTATATCGAGCCTGTATCTAATCGGCCAGGAAAATCTCCTCAAAAATACTGAATGCTCTCCTTCTCGTGTGATCACATAGGTATATGTCTTTGATCTTGCACTGTAACGTGGATGAAACCTGTCACTTGTGTATGATCCTGAAAGAACCCTGATGTCAGATGGTAGATTTGCATTGAATGCACGTACAAATGTTGTGGGATCGATGGATGATTCTGTATTAAAAGCGGCTACCTGCTGTATTGCATGGACTCCCGCATCTGTACGAGAAGCACCTATAATCTTCCTTTTCTCGCCTGTTATTTTTAAAAGGGCTCTCTCCAATTCTCCCTGCACAGTCCTTGCATTTTTCTGAATCTGCCAGCCTGCATAATCTGTACCATCATATTGAAGAATGATTTTGATTCTCGGCATGGAACAAATAAGGAGTCCTCAATCAATACATGAGAGACCTATTGCATCTCTGACCAGTTTCATTGTCTCTGAAGCAGTCTTTCTTGCCCTTTCTGAACCATGAACAATAACTTCCTCAAGAAACCCTGACCTCTTTAACAGTTCATCTCTCTTCTCCCAGATGGGTTCAAGAACTCTTCTCATATTTTTAATCAATACCCTCTTACAATCAATGCATCCTATACCAGCGGTCCTGCAACCTTCAGCAACTTCATTCTGTTCTTCTTCTGAT
>Ga0180895_1057_pt1 | contig 12748 bp, 10 predicted proteins | sample Deesub1362A_J573_FD_124280 | JGI IMG/M metagenome (GOLD analysis project Ga0180895, IMG submission 124280) | Nitrospirae bacterium JdFR-83
CCTGCCTCAAGGTCAGGACTTGCAGTTATGAAGAGTTGAGCACTCTTTCTTATATATATTTCACCGGTGGCTTCATCCTCTCTCCATGTATAAATGTAAAATCTTCCTGGTTTATGCCCCCACTCAATCCCAGGAAATGTAAGTGAATCGTATCTGAAATCATAGGGTAAATATAAATCCTGCTCCCATCTACCATAGGTATTTCCTGATGCACTGAAGCCCTTTCCACTGACAACCAGATCGTATCTCTCCTTCCAACATCCTTCCCAGCGATCATCTTCAACTATGTATTTACAATGATCGTCCCAGTATGTTTTCAACTCCCATCTCCAGTCTTCTATAATAGGGACATCAATAACCTCGACAGGAAAATATCTTGGATAATCTGTTCCCCATTTAATGCAGATGTCTCCAACAAGCAGTTCGCATTTAGTCCGGATGGGATACTGGTAATTTCCGCATGCAGCCTGGATGTCGAGATCATCTACGCCCATAGCAGAACCAGTAATAATTGTATGAAAATCCCTTTCAGAGCCTTCATTTTCAATTATCAAGGGGCTTTGGGGGTTCGTATGCTCCACAGTCGATGAGACTGATATATCAGTAACGGTTATATGAATCTCATCTATATCAAGAAGATCTATTGTCAGTTGCACCAGGAGACTTCCCAGAGCCTCTTCAAAAAGAGATTCTATATCTACATTAGTTACCATTCTGACAATAGCAAAAAGACCGAATGGGTCAGGGATGTCTATTCTAAGATCCACATTTTCTCTTAATAAATCTTCAAAACCGGCATTTGTGAAATTGGCATAGACACTCAGAGTGTTGGTAGTGTAAGTGTAGAGGATATGATTGCTTATTCCAGGAAATGGACCATCTATCGACACTTTCCATTCAGTGGGAATGGTGGGGATGGCTGTTCGTATAGTATCTATCACTGTATCTACCACAGAAAGAATCGCATCAACAATCCCGTCAATGGCTGAAATGGTTTCTATGGCTTCCCATATAAACGGAATTGCCGCACAACATGGAGCACATCCAAAGAAACATGCAATTGAGTCACCAACCAATCCAGCCCAGAGAATAGTCAGTGTGTGATCCAGTATATCATTTATGACCTCAATTGGCTCTAATACATCCTCGAGAATCTCAATTACTTCATTTATGTCGCATGGTGAAGTATGGCTCAAAATATCATTAATCAGTTCAAGTTTCTGGTTGACGAGGGAGAATACCTCACTACCGAATACCGCATCGAGATTCGCCTTTATCTCTTCTTTTGGGATCGAATCGACCCTGTCTTTCAATATCTCTACAAAATTCTGTATCTTCCTTATGTTCTCTTCAAGGAGATACCATTGCTCCTGTGGTAGGTTCGGTTTGGTCCATTCTTCCATTTTGGAAAAGATGAGAGATAATTGTGAGATTATAAGATCGAGTTGATAATCCACCTCATTTCCCTGAACATCAGGAGTTGGATCCAAGGCAGGCAGTACATGAAAGCTCAATCTATTGGACATATTCTTGCCATCGTAAACATAAACTTCCAGTTCTTCATCAGTATTAAGAAATATAAATGGAACGAATACCTTTAATGCAGTTTCTGTTGCCTCTATTACACCTCCTTTACTTTCATATTTAGAACCCTTAAAATATACACCCATTATTTCTGTATCAGGTGTAAATCCACTTCCGGTAAGAGTTAATATAGAGCCTGCCTGCCCCTGAGAAGGATTAATGCTATCAAGAATTAAGTTATTTTCTAATGTGTAAGTTGTTTTTGTTACAACAGGATAGCTCTGGATATTATCAATTTTGGCAATGGCCTTTATTTCATTTAGACCTGGTATCAGGTTAATGGATGTTTCAAAATACCCTGTCTCATTAAAGATCTCCTGGGTGTGGGTGGAGTTTATCTTGATAATTACTGTTGACCCGGGTACAGATATCCCTTTTAATGTTAAAATCGATTGATCTGTTACCTCTGGAAATGGCATTATAAGTGGAGGGCCTAAAATGGTAACTTTTATTTGGTCAGCACTGCTTTCGTTACCTCTGTCATCTTTGACAACAAGGTTAAATGTATAAATCCCCTGCTTCAGAGAAACTACAGGATTCACCACATCATCAGGATCTATGTCACCGGTCCAGATATACTGGGTTATGTTCCCATCAGGGTCGTATGAAGCACTTCCATCAAGTGTAATGTTAACAGTTGTCTGTCCTTCGGGAATGGCAATGATAATGTCATCACCAGCATTTGCAATGGGTGGCTGGTTTTCATGAGAGACAATTGCACATCTTGGAAGCGTGCATAAAAGAACAAGTCTCCTTGCATCAAGACCTGTGATTATTCCATCACCATCAAGATCACACGGGGTACCACAGAAACTCTGACTCACAGGCTTGTTTCTGTCAAGGAGGAGGATATTCAGATCATTCCTGTCTACATCACCATCTCCATCAAGGTCACCGGTAATTGCATATAAGGGATTGAATAATAAAAATAAAAATAGAAAAGTAAAAAAGAATTTAATCCAGGTGTTTTTAAGCATGCTCAAATTTCCTGGTAATTCAAAAAGAAATTAGATTAGCGATACCATCGAGGTGGGTTAAACCAGGAAGGTAATGCTTATCTAATTTCTCTAAATATTAAAACTGATTTAAATTATATTATTAACCCTTCAGATTGCCAAATTTAAAAATTTTATCTAATTGATAAGAAATAGTTATAAGATTATCTCAATCTTCTTCTCAGATAGCCCACTCCCAGAAGTCCACTCCCCACAAGCAATAAAGTGCCTGGCTCAGGAATTACATTTACACTCCCACTCTGTGTAGTAGCAGTAAGAGAATACCCCCAAGCGTCACTTAAGCTATTGATAGATATATCCAGAGAACTCGTCCCAAGTGAAAGTGTGTCAAAAGTCAGGGTTGCAAGAGTAAAACTTCCTGCCTGAAATGCCTCCAGATCCCAGGGAAAATCAAAAGAAAGTTCAAAGAGGTTAACAAAGCCAACTCCGGGAGTGGTTGTAGTAAGACTTCCTAATCCCCAAAGGTCTAACTGGTCTCCAAGCACAGGGTCACCATAAGTTACACTGTCAAAGGCAAGAATGGATGGGTCAAAGAGAATATCAACATCAAATTCACTTAGAGAAGGTGCTGAATAATCTCCAAGTCCTGAGATAATGAGATCAACCACTGCCTGATCACCTAAGTTTACAACTTGTGTGAGGGGATCAAAACTTAGTGTTATGGCCTTGGAAGTGGAAGGGCTGAAGAGTATAAAGATAGCCATTATAATGGCTAATAACAAAATCCTGCTTTTCATAACTTAATTACCTCCCATTCTTCAGACTTTAAAGAAAAAATTTCTTCCTTTTTATTTTATTAACAAATTTTATGCCCGCATATAACTGCCTGATTTTATTGAATTGTCATTTTGGACAATGTAAAATTTTCCGACATTTAAAAAATTAAAAAGGCCTTGTTTTTAAAATTTTATTTTCAAAATTAGTATGTTATCTCTTGCTATTAATAATATCTTACAAGTGTCGGAAAATTTAACTCTTATTGCATTTTTGTGTAAAGAATCTAAAGTACCTCAAAAGCGTCTTTTATGAGTTGGATGTGGGGAGTGTTGTCTTTAAAGGTAATGCTTATTACATCAAATCTACAGGGTGGGATGTCTCGAAGCCTTTTGAGATAGAGGGATGCTACCTTTATGAGTTTTCTCTTTTTGTGATAATTCACTGATTCAAAGGGCTCTCCAAATAAAGGATTCTCTCTTGTCTTTACTTCAACAAACACTAATGTATCACCATCACGTGCTATTATGTCTATCTCTCCAAGGGGTGTTCGGAAGTTCTTCTCAAGAATTTTGTATTTATTCTTTTTGAGGAAACGTACAGCAATATCCTCACCCTCTTTGCCAAGTTCCTTCTTTTTGTCTGTATTCTGTGTTCTGTGCTCTGTTATCTGTGTTCTGTTTTTAATTTTCTGTAAAAACATGTCCTGTTTCCTGTGTGGCATGCACCTGAGCCCATCTGTTCAACCATAATAAGCAATGTATCTGCATCACAATCATAAAATATCTCCTTCACTATCTGCACATTTCCTGATGTCTCACCCTTCATCCAGTATTTCTTTCTTGATCTACTCCAGAAGTGGGTCTTTCCAGTGTCTATGGTCATCTTCAGGGCCTTTTCATCCATATATGCCATCATGAGTACCTCTTTTGTGTTTATATCCTGTACAATTGCAGGAATAAGCCCCTTTTCATCATACTTGAGTTCTGGGATCATCTCTCCTCCTGTGCCTTCTTTTTAAATAACTCAGGCTTTATATTATACTTTCTAAGCAATGCATAAAAGTCTGCACGGTATCTTCCCGCTATCTCAGCAGCCCTGCTCACATTACCGTTGACCATGCTCAATACATGGATGAGATACTCCCTCTCAAAGGCCTCCCTTGCCTCCTTGAGGGTCTTGATAGGCTCTGGTATTACACCCTTTGTCTGGAGGATCAGATCCTCGTGTATTATGTCATGCTCTGTCATTGCCATTGCGAATTCAATGGTGTTTTCGAGCTCCCTCACATTGCCTGGCCAGTCATGTGCCATGAGTTTCTGCATGGCCTTTGGAGAAACCCCACGGACATTCTTCTTCATCCTCTGGTTAAATTTTTTGATGAAATGGTTTACAAGTGCAGGGATGTCCTCCTTGCGTTCCCTTAATGGAGGGATACGTATAGGGATCACATGAATTCTGTAATATAGGTCTTCACGGAATCTCCCTTCCCTTACCTCTCTTTCAAGATCCATATTGGTGGCTGTTATTACCCGTACATCCACCTCCACTGGTCTTTTACTCCCGAGGGGATAAAATTGTCTGTCCTGTAACACCCTGAGCATCTTTGCCTGAATTGACATTGGCATGTTCCCTATTTCGTCAAGAAACACTGTTCCACCATGGGCCTGTGTGAACAGACCTTTTGTACTCCTTATAGCACCTGTGAATGCACCCCTTTCATAACCAAATAATTCGCTCTCAAGGAGGGTTTCAGGCAGGGCAGCACAATTAATGGCAATAAATGGCCCATTCCTTCTCTGGCTTGCAAGGTGTATTGCCCTTGCAATGAGTTCTTTGCCAGTGCCACTTTCTCCCTGAATAAGGACTGTGGAGTCTGTTGATGCTATACGGGAGACCTGGTAGAGTATCTGCCTCATCTTTTCACTCTTTGCAATGATATTTTCAAATTTATACTGCTCTTCAATCAGGCCCTGGAGACGCCTTACCTCTGATGTGAGCCTCCTCTTCTCAAGGGCCTTTTCTATCTGCATCAGGAGTTCCCTTGGATCAAATGGCTTTGTGAGATAACTGTATGCACCCTTTTTCATGGCATCCACAGCACTCTCAATAGTGCCATATGCAGTCAGTATGATAACTGGTATCTCAGGATTGATCCTGTGGATGTCTTCCATGAGGGATATACCATCACGCTCTGCGAGTTGAAGGTCAATTATGGACAGACTAAGATCATTCTTCTGCACAAGATCCAGGGCCTCTTTTTCATGTGGTGCTGTGAACACATCATACCCTGCTGACTCAAGCCTCATCTTGAGAACCTCAAGGAGGTTTTCATCGTCATCTACAATGAGGATCTTTTCTGTCCTTTCCTGCATTTTATCTTGTCAACTCCTTCTTCTTTTTCTCGATCTCTATATCAATCTGCTTTGATTTTTCTATTGAAACAAGCACATCTTTCCAGATCCTCGCCCTGATCGCAAATATACTCTCAGGATATTCCTTCATTACCCTTTCAAAGTACATTATTGCCTTATCAAAATCCCTTTGTGGATTTCTAAAATCTACATAGATCAACCCCATGTTATAGAGTGCATGGGCACGCCTGGGATGGGAAGGGTTATTGATTATCTTTTTGTTTTCTTTAATTGCGCTTATATAATCACCCTTTTTAAAAAATATCTTGATCCTGCCAATGTAAACATCTCCTTTTCTGGACAGATCATCTATTTTCTTAAGGACACTATTCCATACATAAGCATCATATGTATATCTACTTTCCCCAAATTCCCTTTCTATTCTCCTTAGCATATCCATTGCCTTATCGAGGTTCCTCTCTGGATTCTCTGGATCTGCATATATTACAGCCATAGTGTACAATGCCTCATCTGCTGGATATCCCTGAGGAAAGAGGGACAATATCCTTTCACATTCAGATAATGCCCTCCTATACTTACCACTCAGAGCGTGAGCTTTACAATCCACAAGCAGTCTCTGTACCTCCCTCTCCCTCTTGATTTCATCTATATATGCACAGCCTGTAAAATTCAAAAACAATATCAGGCTGACAATACAAATGTAAAAGTACTTCCTTTGCCTGGCTCGCTCTCTACCCAAATCTTCCCNCCATGTGCATCTATAATATGTTTGACAATACTGAGGCCAAGGCCTGTACCTTTAATCTTTTTATTGGAACCTCCGTGTGTTACCTGATAGTATTTATCAAATATAGTTTTGATATCCTCCTTGGGAATCCCTATCCCTGTATCTATCACCGATACATATACTTTATTTATATTCTTAGAGACCTTTATCTTTACCTCTCCTTTCTCAGGTGTAAACTTGATTGCATTGCTCACAAGATTCCTGAGGGCCTGAAGGATCTTTTCTGTGTCAGCCCTAACCGAAGGAATGTTGTCTTCAACAATACAAGAGAGTCTTATCTTCTTTGTCTCAGCAAGGGGCTCCATCTCCTTTATCACCTGGTTGACCAGTATGGTAAGATCAGTATTTGTAAAATTAAATGGCATCATTCCTGCTTCCATCTTTGAGAGATCGAGGAGGGAATTTACCAGTTTGATTAATCTTTCACTCTCTTCATTTATTATTGCAAGAAGCCTCCTCTGTCTTTCAAGGGGCATGCCATGATCAATTCCTTCGATCAGCAAATTCGTACCTTCCTTTATGGTGGTAAGTGGTGTCCTTAGTTCATGGGACATGAGTGAAAAGAAATCCATCTTCATTCTGTCCAGTTCTTTCAGTTTTCTACACATATAATTAAATGTATGTGAGAGTTCTGCGATCTCTGGTGGTGAGGAGATATTGAGATCGTCCCTGAACTCTCCACGTGCAATCTCACGAATTCGGGTCTTTATCTGGGAGAGTGGTCTGGTAATGGTAAAGGTTATATATATCGAAACTACCAGTGCTACAGCAAGGGATAGAATCCCAGCGCTTATGGCAATCCTGCTTGCCCTTCCCTGTACTCTTCCAAGAGTGCTTATCTTTTCATACATTCTCTCCTGGATATATAACTTCAGATCCTTGAGGCGATTGATCATTCTGTTTGCAGAATCTTCTATTTCCCTTTTAATTTCAGGATTATCCTCTGTGAGGATATCTTTGTTTCTCCCTANCTCCATTTCGAAGTATCTTCTGTATTTCTGATATTCATTCTCTATATCAATCAAAATATCCCGTGCCTTATCTTTTTCCACAAGAGAAATGGCATTATCGAGCTTTATTTCAAATTCTCTTGCGGTCTCAATAAAGTGTTTATAGAGCACCTCATCTTTTAAGACCATATATTTCTTCTGATACCTGATAAGCGAGAGAACAAGATCAGTAAGTGTCTTTTCATATGACATGAGTCTGCTATCAATCATAAACATTGACTCAGAGAGATTTTCAAGGTGTCTTAGCTGAACAATGGCATATATGCTCACTCCCATTGCAAGGATGAAGAGTAAGAGATATCCAACAATCAGTCTTGAAAAGATTGTGAGCCTCATAATTCAAGGTCAGGATCATAAAAGGAATAAACTATGCTAACATCTTATTATAGAATTGTCCATAATGGAGATGAAAGAGAAATTCAGAGGATGTGTAATAGGACAGTGCCTTGGAGATGCACTCGGCCTGCCAGTTGAGGGATATCCATCCGAGATCTGTAAAAGGTATATAAAACAGGTAATAAAAGAACGGCAGATCCCCTTACAGATTCGGGGCAATTATGAATTCGGTCAATATTCAGATGACTCCCAACTCGCACGCGAACTCATATTGAGCATCCTCGAAAAAGAGGGATTCGATCCCTGTGATTATGCATCAAGGATTGCCACAATATTCAAAGAAGACAAGATTGTGGGCAGGGGAAGGGCAACAGAGGAGGCAGCAATTAGATTGATAAAAGGTGTACCATGGAATGAGGCAGGCACACCTCCTCCATCTGCAGGCAATGGGAGTGCAATGAGGGTGGCTCCAATCGGTCTCTTCTTCCACGATGATCCAGAGGGCCTTATAAAGGCAGCACATGATCAGGGGATAATTACCCATAAAGACAAAAGGTGTTCTGCTGGTTCAGTGGCAGTGGCTGGTGCTGTTGCACTGGCATTGACTTCTAAGAGGATTGATGTCTATGAATTCCTCCACCAGTTGAGTAAATGGACAGAGGGCATTGACAGTACATTCTCGATCTATCTCTTGAATCTTAGTGAATGGATAAACCTATCTCCTTCGCATGCCTTTGAGAAGGTCTCCACTACAGGTATGGATCCATCTTTTTATTTTGACTTTCAGGGGATTACTCCCTTTGTTATCTCAAGCGTGCTCTGGAGTCTCTATGCATTCTTAAAAACACCAGATGATTACATGAGGACCATTTCTACAGCGATCGAAGTGGGAGGTGATGTTGATACGACCTCTGCCATGGCAGGTGCAATAAGTGGTGCATACCTCGGTCTCCAGGCAATACCCATGGATCTGGCATCAAGGCTCACGGATCAGGGAACATGGGGATATGATGACCTTCTCAGGCTTGCTGACAGGCTCTACGAACTCAAACATAAATCTTAACCACGCTTGTATCCGATCTTCCTGAGGAATTCCCTCCTCTTGAGCACATCATCTTCTGTCTCCACACCCTTAGGGGAAAATCCATCTATCACTCCCATGATACCCCTTCCCTGCTCTGTCTCTGCAACCACCACCTCAACAGGGTTTGCCGTAGCACAGTAGATATTGCAGACCTCAGGGCAATTTTTAACTGCATTTAGCACATTTATCGGGAAGGCATCCTTTAATATTATTAAAAATACATGGCCTGCGCCAATATTCGTCAGATTTTTCACACATGCATCAATCAGTTCAGGATCATTTCCCTCTTTCCTTATGAGACATGGGCCTGATGCCTCTGTAAATGCTATGCCAAACTTCATCCCTGGAACAGAGGTGGTAAGGATTTCGTACAAATCCTCTGCTGTCTTAATAAAATGGGTCTGTCCAAGAATGATATTACACCCTTCGGGGATATCAATCCTTACGGTCTTTAGCTCCATTTATAAACCCTCCTTTCCATCTTCTATCAATATGATCTATGGTATAATCAAAATAAATTTTATTCAGTATGTCAAGAACCCGATGAGACATATAATCTATTATCTTTTGATCCTGATACTTACCTTCATTCCATATAATGCCTCAGCCATGAATCCAAGGATCATAGGCCCAGAGTGGGAGATAAGGGACAATGACATAATTGTAAATGTCTCAATAGAGGATGTACAGGAATTCAAAGATATTATAATGACAGGCATTGCCAAGGAGATAATATTTACAATTGAATTACTACGCCAGATAAGGTTCTGGCCTGATGAGTTTGTGGTATCGAAAAAGATAAAGAGGGTGATAAGATATGACAATCTGCGTGATCAGTTTCTTGCTATATCAGATGATGGAATAAATACAGAGGAGAGACATTTCAGGAACTTTGATTCAATGCAGAGATGGTTATTTGATATCAGGGGTGTAGACCTTGCAAACATAAGAGAACTCTATCCAGGGAGATATTATCTAAGGGTGGTGGTCAAGTCACGCAGTCTTGAGCACCTTCCACTTGTGGGATTTCTCATGCACTTTGTCCCAGAGGTGGATATGAGTTTGTCCAAGAAATCCAGTGTATTTAAAATCGGTTTAGAGAGATGAGAAACCTGAAGATCATCTTTGGATTGTTTGCAATAAGTCTCCTTGCGATTATTATCACTGGTGTAGTCCTAAATTATATTGGTATAGAGCACGGTTCTCTACTCATCAAAATAGGCTCTATATTCATACTGGTCAACCTCACCCTCTATCTGATAGTCCTGATATTTTCTGTCCTCAGGAATATCATGGATGTACTCTCAGAGAAACGGCAGAGGGCAATAGGATCAAAGTTCCGTACAAGACTGGTAATATCTTTTTTGGGACTCGTCCTTATACCTTCAATCTTCCTGTTTATTCTTTCTTATCAACTCATCAACAACTCCATTGACACATGGTTTTCCCTTGAGGTACAGAAACCAGTGTATGACTCTATGGATATAGCAAAGAATTACTATCTACAGGAAAGGCAAAATACCCTGAGGCTGGCAAAGATCTTTTCAGCAAATCCTGCCCTCATTGAGAGGGATGATATCAAGGATAATGAATCAGGTAATTTCTCTGTTTATATGTTGAATATGCCAGATGGCTCTTATATAGTGAATGAGGCATTCAAGGGAAAGCCTGGAACTGACATTGTCTCTTCAGAGGAAGGAGATGTCATAAGGGCTGCTGCGCCTGTGATTGCTGGAGACAGAATAGTCTCGGTTGTGGTCGTGGAGACAGTAATCCCGCATGACCTTGTAGGGAAGATGGAGCAGATAAGGATGGCCTTTAATGATTATCTACAGATAAAACTACGACAGAGGCCTATAAGGATCGTGTACTTTCTCATGCTCACAATTGCTACCCTGATGATCATCTTTCTTGCACTCTGGGTATCACTGAGGATAGCAAAGGGTATAACAGTGCCGATTAAACACCTTGCCTCAGCCACAGAGCGTGTCGCAAGTGGTGATCTGGACTTCCGGATTGATTTCAGGCGGGATGATGAAATCGGCATGCTCATAAATTCCTTTAACAGCATGCTTGAGGAAATAAAGTCAAAGAGGGAGTCTCTTGAGAAGGCATATGGAGAGGCTGAGAGAAGGAGACTGAGTATGGAGGTAATACTGGAGAACATAAGATCAGGGGTGATATTCTTTAATGCATCACATAATGTGGAGACCGTAAACAATGCAGCCCTTGAGCTACTCAGTATTGATAGGAAATCACTCCTTGGTCTGAATTTCATAAAACTGCTCAAACGCCTTAAGTCAGAGAGACTCTTTGACATGGCAAAGAGGTTAATAGAGAATCGTACAGGCTCGATCAAAGAGGACATACGCACCTATATCGATGGCAGGCCCATGGACTTCAGGGTATATATCACTGTTATGAATGACTCTCATGGTAAATTTATGGGCACCCTTGTGGTATTTGATAATCTCACAGACGTTGTAATGGAGCAGCGTGTACGGGCATGGCAGGAGGTTGCAAGAAGAATAGCCCATGAGATAAAGAACCCCCTCACTCCTATAATACTCTCTGCTGAACGACTCAAGAGAAAATGGGAAGAAAGATCAACTGATTTTGCAGATGTATTAAATAAGTCCACGAAAATCATAATAACAGAGGGGAATCGCCTCAAATCATTAATAAATGAATTCTCAAAATTCGGGAAGATGCCAAAGATAAATCCCCAGCCAACAGACATTGCCTCAATGATAGAGGATGTGGTGGAATTATACAGTAATTCCAAGAATGCAGAGATAATAACCCAAATTGATGGGGATCTTCCCCAGGTTGAGATCGATAGACAGCAGATGAAGATGGTTCTCATCAATATGATAGACAATGCTGTTCAGGCTGATGCAGACAAGATATGGATCAGTGCCAGATATAATGATAAGACTGATTCTATAAGCTTAGAGATCGCAGACAATGGCAGGGGAATAAGTGTGGAAGATAAAAATAAGATATTTGAACCGTATTTTTCCACAAGAAAGGATGGCACAGGACTCGGCCTGGCCATAGCCAATAACATCATATTGAGCCATAGGGGCTATATTATTGTAAAGGATAATATTCCAAAGGGATCTCAATTTATCATAAATTTACCAGTAAATCACGGATAGAATTCTTATTTGAATTTTGTCAATAATTTGGATATTATCAAACAATTATGAAAGTAACTAATAGTCCACCAAAGGCTACAATACTGATTGTAGATGATGAGATAACCATTCTTGAAACCCTCGCTGACCTACTCGAGGACAAGGGCTATATTGCAATTACAGCAGAAAATGGAGAATCAGCAATAAAAAAGTTCTCTGAGCACCATCCTGATCTGGTACTGCTTGATGTAAAATTACCTGATAAAGACGGGATAGAGGTTCTGAAGGCCATCAAAAGTCTAAATAACAACACACCTGTGATAATGATCTCGGGTCATGGGACAATTGAAATGGCAGTCAAGGCACTGAAAATAGGTGCATATAATTTTCTTGAAAAGCCTCCCTCTGAAGAAAAGATAATGAAGGAGATCGAAAATGCCCTTGAGAAGCAGAGGCTTGAGCAGGAAAACATCGCCCTTAAGAGAAGTATTTATGAACAATGGGAATTAATCGGTGAAAGCCCTGCCATGAAACACCTCAAAGAGGAGATATCCCGAGCAGCAGCATCTGATGGCAGGGTCTTGATCTTTGGTGAGAGTGGTACAGGTAAGGAGCTTGTCGCGAGGGCACTCCATAATCAGAGCAACAGGAAAAACCAACCATTCATTGAGGTCAATTGTGCTGCTATTCCGCTGGATTTGA
>Ga0180895_1102_pt1 | contig 12662 bp, 13 predicted proteins | sample Deesub1362A_J573_FD_124280 | JGI IMG/M metagenome (GOLD analysis project Ga0180895, IMG submission 124280) | Nitrospirae bacterium JdFR-83
CAATTGTCCCTCCCATATACGATAAAAACTTCCCTGATGAGACGATTTATGTAAATACTGAGGATGCCTATGAGATGGTAAAGAGGATCACAAGGACAGGGGGCATCCCTGTGGGGCACTCCTCGGGTGCTGCAATGGTTGGTGCTCTCAGGGTCGCTGAGCGAATTGAAGAGGGTGTGATAGTGGTGATCTTTCCTGATGGTGGAGATAGATATCTGAGTCACGAGATATGATCCGTGTAAAGAGAGANATCTTAGAGGAAATATACTCACATGCGATCCAGGAGTATCCATTTGAATGCTGTGGACTTGTCACAGGTGATGAAAATCAACAGGTATGTAGAAGGATGAAAAACATCCAGAATGAACTACATGCCAAAGATCCTATAAAGTATCCCCGTGATGCAAGGACAGCCTACTTTATAGACAGGGCAGAGTTTGACAGTACAATAAATGAGGCCATTAAGTCAGGGCATAAGGTCATAGCATTTTACCACTCCCATACTGATCATGACGCATATTTTTCAGCAGAAGACATTGCTGCCCAGACTGTATTTGGTGAACCTGAATTTCCTGAAGCACTCCACCTGGTGGTATCTGTAAAAAGGAGTAAAATCCACGGGATAAAGTGTTATAGGTGGGATGGAGAAAAAAGGCAATTTGTAGAGGAATTTGATTTTTTAATCTGATCTATGTTGTCTTTTCAGGCAAGACAATCACATTCTGTGCCTGTGGTCCCCTCGGTCCTTGAATTACAAAGAATTTGACCCTTCTCCCCTCTGAAAGTTCACAATCTCCTTCTTCACAATTTATTGCACTATAATGAACATATACTTCTCCCCCTGAATCCCTCATTATAATTCCATATCCACTCTTTTCATCATACCACTTCACTACACCTGTCTCGATTTCTCCTATCACAGAAGCACATCCTCCTTAAATGAATCTCGAACCCTCTTGTTAAACATATCTTTTGCGTAAAATTACCTCCAAGAAAAGATTTAGACAGAGTAGTGACAAAATTATTTACAGGGAAGGGTAAAAAGTCAAATTTATTCTTATAATATCTGCGTTAAATTTACTTATTTTATTCTCATGCCCATAATAAGGGCATCTTCCTCTGGTCTTTTGTAATAAAACTTCCTCCTTCCGTTTAATTCAAATCCTAATTTTTTATAAAAATTTATTGCGGGATAATTGGATTCTCTCACCTCAAGCGTCAATTCTCTTACATTATTTTTTATGAGTACCTCAACACATGCCTGAACCAGTCCTGTACCAACTCCCTTTCTCCTGAATTCTGGTATGACCATGATCTTCATTATATGGGCCACATCAAGGAGGATCTTGATACATATATATCCAACAATCTGGCCATTGAACTCTGCCACCTTGAGAATCGAGTCATTACTCCGGAGTTCGTGTGAGAATGACATCATTGACCATGGAGACCTCTCAAGACGCTCCTCAATTGCATGAACCTGTGGTAGATCCTCGGCTCTCATATCCCTTAGTGTGAGCCCTTCCATCGGATCTCTGCCTCTGACTTTCTTATATAAAATGGAGTAAGGGAGACTGGATCCACGCTATGCCCTTTTGAAAATTCCTCAATGGCTATCTCACCAACTGTGGCTGCTGATGGTCTCATCTGAGATGGAGGTGCAAAAATTGCCCTATCCCCCATTTTTTCAATGATTATGTCTCTATATAAAATCGCACCCTCTCCAGCAAAAATCACCTTCTCATCCTTTAGACGATCAATGAGTTGATCAGGCCTTATAGCCAGTTCATCCATGATCTTTACACACTCATGATCTTCCCATTTGTAAAGGGCAGCATATACCTCCCTTTTCCTTGCATCAAGCATTGGACAGATTAGATAGGAACAATAGGGAAGCACTCTGGCAAATGCATCGAGTGTGGGTACAGGCACAATGGGTTTGTGTGTTGCATATGAAAGCCCCTTTACAGTACTGAGTCCAATCCTGAGGCCTGTAAAAGAGCCAGGACCAATGGCGATGCCAAATGCATCTATTTCATTAAGAGCAATACGGCTTGATTCAAGCAACCACTTTATTGAGGGCATGAGCCGTTCTGAGTGAACTACCCTCACACTGAGTTTGAGTTCAGCAATCAGACCCTCTTGATCATCCACAACAGCAATACTTCCAGTAAAAGTGGATGTCTCCACAGCGATTACTTTCATTTCTTAGAGTAACTTCTGATCAGACTGTTTATTATGATTATTACATTGTCCCTAAATAGGTCAATCTTTTCATTGACCATATCAGGGCTTGTCATGATATTACCTGCAATAATGAGGGTGGGTGTCTCATGTACTCTATACTTTTTCATGAGATCGAGTGCCTGCTCAACCTCCTGCTTTTTTGCTCCTTCCCTTAACTTCTGGATGAATTCAGATCCAAGTCCGATTTTCTTTCCTATCTCCTCTATTGTCTCGATCTTTGTGATATCCCTCTTTTCTTCAAAATATGCCTTAAACAATTCCCTCTTCATCTCCTCTCCCTTGCCTGCATCTACTGCCAGCAAATAAGCCTCAGAAGGTTTTGGAGACATCTGCCCCCAGAAGATGGGCAGGGCCTTCCATCTAATCTTGCCAGGGAATGCCTTTTTTATAACGGGAATCTCTCTCTCAAACATATAGCAATGACCACAATAAAAACTCATGAACTCAAGCACATCCACCTTTTCTCCATCATAATAAAATTCTGCACCAGGAAGTTGCTTATAAGCACCAACAATCTTTCCACCAGCAAGTGATATTATCGGCAGTATAAGGATCAGTGAGATAAAAAACATTACTTTCCTTCCCATCTCTTATTCCTCCTTTTCTTGAGATAAAGATGCCTCTCCTTCAATGAGTTTATTAAGCACAGGATCTCCTGATAATCCTGATACATCACCCCATTGAAATGAATGATTCTTTATCATTCCCTGATAGTTATCGTATTCAATACCAAGGATTCCTATTTTTTCTTGAGATGCTGGGGTCAAAATAATCATGCCATTAATCATCAATGGCTGCTCAATATACTCTCCTGAAGAGGTTATCACTATATCCCAGCCTTTGAATTTTGTTATTTCTGCTATTGTCATATCTGTAAGCAGAATATTAATTGCACCTTCAGATATATCCTTTGAATCACTGCTTATATAAAATCCTATCTCATCACTATATCTTAGATTTAAACTCCTCTTACAAGGAAAGTCACCCGAGACAAAAGGAGTTTTATACTTCTCGATCAGGTCAACAAGTATGGACTCATCAAGATTTCTTTCAGATTTCATTATACCCACTGCATGGTATTGCATGAGATAGAATGCCTTGAAGAGATTCTTTATCACAGAATCAGAACACCCTGCAGGTGCAAAATTACCCGCCTCAATGAGAATGTATGGAGATAATTCATCACGATGTTCAAGTATATATTCAGAGACCTTTGAGATGTAATTCAGCGATGGATGGGTTTCATCCTGACAGGGGCTCATCCTTCCTATATTTCCTGTGAAGATTATATGGATCTTTTTATAATCTTCACCCCATACAACAGAAACAATGATTATCAATGTAAAAAGAAAAATACTTATCTGAACTCTCCTTTTCATCTTAGGGTATTTTACACTAATTTTTCATAAATACTGATCCTTCATAAATAATTCATATTTACTACCTTAAAATATTAGAAAATTTATTTTATCACTCCAAATTGCCACATTGACTTAATATTTTGATTAAGGCTATAGTTAATTTTGGAGGTTTAATTGAAGGAGAAAGAGAGGGAAAAGAGAGACATCTTCGAGCAAATCTGGAAGTTCTTTGCCTCTGTAAAACTCGCAATATTTGTCTTTATTATCCTCGCAGTATCCTCAATTATCGGCACAATTGTTGAACAACAGGCAGCACCAGAGAAGAACATTGCACTCCTTGCAAAATTCTTTGGAGACGAGGTAGCACCTACTGTCTATAACATATTCGTCAAATTAGGATTCATGGACATGTACAGGTCATGGTGGTATACGAGTTTCCTTGTGCTCTTCTGCATTAATCTCATAGTCTGCTCACTTGAAAGACTACCCAAGACCTGGCAATTTATAAATCGTCCTCTTAAGCCCATGCCAGACAGTGCCCTAAGATCCCTTCCCATAAAAAAAGAATATTCCCTTAAAGCCACCTTAAATGGTGCAAGGGACGCCTTTGTGAAGATACTGAATGAAAAGAGATATAGATTCCAGATGGTAAGTAATGATGATGGCTCTATACAGTTGTTTTCCCAGAAAGGGAAATATGCACGACTTGGTGCATATTTTGTCCATATAAGCATTATAATGATATTCATAGGTGCGATAATTGGTGCACGATTTGGTTTTAGTGGATATCTGAACCTTCCAGAAGGTGGGTCTTCATCATTTGCATATAAGTCTCCTACTGAAAAAATACCCCTTGGATTTACGATAAAGTGTAACTGGTACAATACTGAATACTATAAAGACACCATGACGCCAAAAGAATTCCAAAGTGAACTCGTGATAATAGAGGATGGCAGAGAGGTTATGAAAAAGGTCATAGAGGTAAATGATCCCCTTGTTTACAAAGGTATTACCTTTTATCAATCGAGTTATGGTGTCCTGCGTGGAGTCCTTGATGAGTTTACCGCACCAAGGGATCCAAATGACCAGAGGATGAACACCCTCAAGCCCATATTTAGCAAATTTCCCAATTCATACGGGAGATTTATTATCAAAGTAATAACACCTGATGGGCAGTCACATACACTCTGGCTTAAAAGGGGTGATACATTTGAGATCCCTGGCACTGGCATACGTGGCACAATAGTGGGCTTTTCCCCAGCCCTTGATCGTGACAGAAGGACAGGAGAATTAGGTACGAGCATATACTTTAAAGACACCATTGTGAATCCTGCTGTTGCAATAGAGATAAGTGCCCCTGGCAGAGATAAATTCATTGCCTGGTTTTTGAGAGGTGAACGGGTATTGATACTCCCAGAAATGGACCATGAGATAGAGTTTGTTGATTTCAGGGGAATAGAGTACACAGGTCTGCAGGTAGCAAAAGACCCTGGAGTCTGGTTGATATATGTAGCATGCATTATAATGGGTGTGGCACTGTATGTTACCTTCTTTATAAGTCACAAAAAGATATGGATCAATATAGCGAGTGCAAAAAACTCTGTACGGGTGACCATTGGAGGCACATCAAACAGAAACAGGCTCGGTTTTGAAAGGGAAATAGAAGGGATGATATCCAAAATAAAGGATTCTCTTGAGGGGAGGACATAAAAATGAGTAGCATAACATTTTTTGACCTATCTGCTGGTGCATATATAATTGCAATGATCATTTATATAATCTATATTGTTGTAAGAAAAAATACAGTCGGCATAATAGCCACGACCTTTACCATTGCAGGGTTCATTACCCAGACCATTGCTTTCACCATCAGGTGGATAAATTCATTCAACTATTGGGTGGCAAACAATCCCAATTCAGGGCTCATAGAATCAATCCTGAGGGGTGCCCCACTGAGGAATCTGTTTGAATCCCTCGTGTTCTTTGTCTGGTGTCTGATACTGTTTCACCTGATAATAGAATTTAGATATAAAAACCGTTCACTCGGTGCCCTGGTAACACCCATTGCTGCACTGGTAATCCTCTTTATAGATGTCTCAGGTACAAACAAGGAATTACAACCCCTCATACCTGCACTTCAGTCAAACTGGTTGCTCTTTCATGTCTTTCTTGCATTCATAGGATATGCTGCCTTTGGTATATCCTTTGCCACTGCAGCAGCGTATATTGTAATGATCACGGAAAAAAGGTCTGAGAAGACCTATATTTTCTGGAGTATTATCATGGGTTTTTTCCTTATCATATTAATTGCCATGGGAATAGACTATCTGAGCCTCTCAGCAGCCCAGCGCGAGCACCTGATTGAGAATTATTTTCTCAAGGCCACATTCAGAAATGAATCACAGAGTATAGCCTTATTGAGCTGGATTGGCAGTGGCGTAATCATGTTCTTAATCTGGAGATTTGGACTGGGATTAAAGAGGATATTCAATGTACTCCAACTCACACCACAGATCCTTGATGATATTACATACAAGAGCATTGCTGTTGGATTCCCACTCTTTACCCTTGGTGGTCTTATCATGGGTGCGATCTGGGCAAATAGTGCATGGGGCAGGTATTGGAGCTGGGATCCCAAGGAGACATGGTCTCTTATTACCTGGTTTGTATACGCACTTTATCTGCATGCAAGATTTGTGGGTGGATGGCGTGGCAGAAGGGTTGCCATACTTGCTGTAGTAGGGTTCATAGCAGTGATATTTACATACCTTGGAGTGAATCTTGTGCTTTCTGGCCTCCATTCATATGGTAGTTAATGGTGTGCCTGCTGTATAATTTTTATTAATGCTTCGGGAACTCCACATCAAAAACTTCTCGATTATTGATGAAGTAAGCATTGAGTTTGAAAAGGGGTTTAATGTCATTACAGGTGAGACAGGGGCAGGAAAATCAATAATAATCAATGCATTGAGCCTTGCCATTGGAGAGCGTGCGTCACAGGATGTAATAAGGAGTGGTGAAGAAGAGGCAGTAATAGAGGCATTCTTTGAGGTCTCTCCTGACCTGATCCCTCCTGATATATATAACTCGCTTCAGGATCAGTCCATAGATATAGATGATGGCCTCATCCTCAAGAGGATAATCACAGCAAAGGGAAAGAGCCGTGCATATGTAAATTCTTCACTGATCCCACTTCATGGACTCTCCTCTCTTACAAGAGTACATCACAGATATTCATGGTCAGTATGAACACCAGTCCCTGCTCTCTCCTGAAAGGCAGTTGGATGTCATTGACATGTATGGAAGACTCATCTCCCTGAGAAATGAAGTGGGTTCAATATATGAGAGATACATAAAGGTAAAAAATGAGATAAGAGAACTTGAAGAGAGGGAAAAGGAACGTGCACAGAGGCTTGATATTCTCAGATATCAGATAGATGAGATTAAAAAGGCAGACCTGAGACCTGATGAGGAAGAGAGACTTCATGATGAGGCAAGACTCCTTGCAGGTGCTGAACGGCTCGCAGAGGCCACAGCAAGTGCATATGAAGAGATATACGCATCTGATACAGCATGTCTTTCAAGACTGTCACAGATAGCAGACAAACTAAGAGAAATAAGTGAAATAGACCCAAGACTGAATGAGACCATTAATAATCTTGATCAGGCCATTACACTCCTGCAGGAGGTTGCATATTTCCTCAGGGATTACAGGGATGGGATAGAGTTTGATCCTGTAAGACTCGATCAGATACAGGAGAGGCTCGATCTGATCAGAAATCTGAAGAGAAAGTATGGTGACTCCATAGAGGAGGTCTTGGGGTTCATGGAGAGGGCAGAGGAAGAGTATGAAAACCTGCTCCATTCTGAGGAGAGGCTTAATACACTCAGAGAAGAACTCGATTTATTAAAGACCAGCCTTACAGAGAAGGCCAGGGAATTATCAAAGAGACGGATGGAGGCTGCGCGCTTAATCGAGAAAGAGGTGGTCACAAATCTTGGGGACCTCGGGATGAAGGGAGCAAGATTCTCGATCTCCTTTAAAAAACAGGAAGGAGATGATACCTTTGATGGGTATAAAGTATCTCAAAAAGGCATGGATCAGATAGAATTTCTGATCTCAACCAATCCTGGTGAAGACCTGAGACCACTGTCAAAAGTGGCATCGGGTGGTGAACTCTCAAGGATAATGCTTGTATTAAAGGAAATCCTCGCAAGGGGAGATGATATACCCGTGCTAATATTTGATGAGATAGATGCAGGAATAGGTGGTAAGACCGCAGAAAGGGTGGCTCGAAAATTAAAAGCCCTCTCAACCAACAGACAGGTAATCTGTATTACCCACCTTCCACAGATCGCATCACTCGCTGACAGACACCTCAAGATAGAAAAGACCACAAGGGGCAGGAGGACCATAGTAAAGGTCTATCACCTCAAAGATGACGAGAGAGTAAGGGAGATAGCACGTATGTTAGGAGGAAACATCACAGATACCTCTTTGAGGCACGCTGAGGAATTACTCATGAAGGCTTAAGAATTCTCTCTTTTATCTTCTTCATCTTCATCAAGCATCCTGTATTTCGGGCCTTCAGGATCATCGTACTGACCACTCTTTACTGCCCAGATAAAAAACAGCCATGCTCCTATTGCTATAGAAAGGGCAATTATTATGAGAAACAATATACTCCACATTGATTCATGACCTCATCAGTCTCATTGAATTACCCACCACACTGAGTGAACTCAGGGTCATACAGACTGCTGAAAGCACAGGGTGTAACATACCCATTACAGCCACTGGAATAATCAGGATATTGTACCCGAATGCCCAGAATAGATTCTGTTGGATGATCCTGTATGTCCTGAGAGAGAGCCTAATAAGTTCAGGAATGAGTCTGAGATCATTGCGTAATAACACTGAGTCAGCACTTTCAAGTGCTATATCTGTTGCCCTGCCCATGGATACTCCAATATCTGCCTGTGTAAGAGCAGGTGCATCATTGATCCCATCACCCACCATGATTACCCTCTTGCCCCTCTCCTGGAGTGATCTGATGAACTCACCCTTTCTTACAGGAGAGACCTCTGCCATCACAGACCCTATCCTGACAGACTCAGCCACTGCACTTGCGGTTCTATGATCATCTCCTGTGACCATATGTACATCCTTATTCATTTTTCTGAGTTCCTTTATTGCATCTTCAGCATCATTTCTTATTTTGTCTGAGATGAGAAACACTGCCTGTGTAACACCATTGCATGACATATAAACAACACTCCCTCCAGATGATCTGTGCCTCTCTATTTTTGCCTTTATTTCTTCATTGCCTATTTCAGCATGTGTGAATGTGTATGATCCAATTTTTACATCCATATCTCCTACCTTCCCGTATATTCCCTGACCTGGGATTGCCTTGAATTCCCTTATCTCAAGATAATCCATACCATCATATGCATCTAACAGGGCCCTGGCAAGAGAATGCTCTGAGAGCCTCTCAATGGATGCGGCTATTTGCATTATCCTTGCTTGATCCATCCCAAGAGGAATACACTCAAGGAGAGATGGTCTTCCCTCTGTGATGGTGCCTGTCTTGTCAAAGACCACGGTATCAATCCTGGTAATACCTTCTATGATGTCTCCACCTTTTACGAGTATGCCTTTCTTTGCTATCTTCTGTGTGCCTATCAGTATTGCAAGCGGAGTGGCTATGCCAAGGGCACATGGACATGCTACCACAAGCACAGAGATGGCATTCATTATAGAGGCCTCTGTGCCTGCACCTGAGAATAGCCAGTATACAAATGTCCCTGTACTTATTATCAGAATCAGGGGAGTAAAAATCCCTATTACTCGATCACTCAACTTCTGGATAGGGGCACTCCTTGCCTGTGCCTCTTCTACTGCCCTTATTATCTGGGCTAACACAGTGCCATCCCCTGTGCCTGTGACCCTGAGGATCAGACTACCATATAGATTAATGGTACCGCAGAAGACCTTTCTCCCAGGAGTCTTATACACTGGCATTGGCTCTCCTGTAAGCATTGATTCATCCACCTCTGACTCCCCTTCCTCTACTATCCCATCAAAGGGTATCCTTTCACCAGGCAGTACCTGGACAAAATCTCCCTCTTTTACAGAAGAGACCGATACCTCCTGGATCTCTATATTATTGCTCTCATCTTTCCTGTGGATCAGTCGTGTCTCCTTTGGTGCGAGTGTAAGCAGTGAGGCAACCGTACCCGAGGCCTTTACCTTTGCCCCTAATTCTATGTATCTGCCGAGCAGGATTATGGTGATTATCATTGCAGTTGTGTCAAAATAGACCTCCCCTCCTGAAATCATCTGATATATACTGAAGACATAAGCAGAACCTGCTCCAATGGCTATGAGGGAATCCATGTTAAAATATCCTCTCCTTAGAGCGACAATGGCCCCTTTTATAAATGGCCATCCAGCATAGAATACAATAGGGGTAGTGAGTATAAGGGCTATTGTCTGGAGGAGCAGGTGCATTCCCCTACCCATCCCCTGGAAATATCCTGCGTACAAGGCCACCTGGTACATCATTATCTGCATGGTAAAAAATGCAGCAGTCCCAAACCTGATAAGAAGACACCTCTTTTGTTCTCTGAGGGAGTCATAGAGTCCTCCTGCGATCGCAGGTTTTGGTATGTATCCAGTGTTCTTTATCTTTGTCAGGATCTCATCTAAGGAAGTCTTTTCATTATTCCATTTGATCCTTGCCCTGTGGGTGGCGTAATTTATCTTTATGTCACTAACACCATTCATCCTTTTGAGCATCCTCTCAATGAGCCATATGCACGATGCGCACCTGATCCCGTCAATGAAGATCTCTATTTCTCTATAACTATCACTCTCTCTTATGTAATTCCTGAATGCAGAGACATCAATATTAATTTCAGAAGGAGGGCCTGGTATCCAGGTGCCTTCCCGTCTTTTGTAAAATTCAGAGAGACCTTCTGAGTGTATCAATCTATATATACCCTGACATCCATGACAGCAGAATACCAGATCCTTGTCTCCAATCCTGTCGTAAATTGCACGTCTTTCAGGTACCTTGATCAAACAATGAGCACACGAATGGTCGGTCACTGACATACTTGCTCCTTTAAGAAATGCCTCAACTTAAAAATATCCGGCTCAAAAAGACCATGCCCATGATTATGACCCCAAGACCTGCCAGTCTGTAAAGAAGCCCTCTCAGTTTAAGGCTTATCAATGAGGTTGTGATGCCCACAAGGAGCATTGATGGAAGGGTTCCAAGACCAAAGAGAAGCATGATACTCATCCCCCTTATCATATTGCCAGTGGCTGCAGCCCCTGCCATGAATGAGTAGGACATACCACATGGCAGTAGTCCAAAAAGAATCCCGAGTAAATAATACTTCCAGAATGACCTCTCTCCAGCAATGCCTCTGCCTATTGTAAGGATGGCCTTGTTTTTTGACTCAAGCCAGGAGACCCATCCTATATTGAATAGGAGTCCTGCTCCTATCACAATCATGAATATNCCAGCCACTACCCCGATTATATTCTGTACTGCCAATGGTCCCTGACCGGGATTGATATTAATGAATGATACAGAAAGTGCAAGCAGTGCTCCAGTAGATGTATAGGTTGTTATCCGTCCCGTATTGTAAAGAAGATGAATGAATATCTTATTCCTGAGCCTCTGGGATGGATGTCCAAAAGAAAAGGTGACTGCAATAGGACCACACATCCCTGTGCAGTGCCCAAACCCACTGAGAAATCCTGTCACAAATGCCACAACACCTGTTATTTCTGCAGCACTTACCATTTTCATTTGATATCAATCCCTTGTTCCCTGAGTCTCTGTGCGTGTATCTCTGCCCTCTTAGTATCACCAAATTTATAATAAAAAAGGGCGAGTATCCTATTGGTCTTGATGTGATATGGATTGATGCTGAGCACCCTGTACCAGTACCTCATGGCCTTCTCTATATCTCCCTGTTCATAATAAATCATGCCAAGATTATACAGGGCATCGTCATAATTAGGGTTTATCTCAAGTTCCTTATGGAACTCTGCTTCTGCCTCTTTGAACCTCCTCTTTACTGCATATATGATTCCAAGGTTATTGTGTGCGAGTTCTGTCTCAGGGTCGAGGGACAGGGCCTTTCTTGCCTCTTCCTCTGCACGATCAAGGTCTTTTAATCTGAAGTACTGCTGACCAAGGTTAATATGTGCTACTGGAGAATTGGGCGAGGTCTTTACAGCATCTCTCCAGAAACTGAGAGGGTCTTTATAAACGCTACTCCTGAAATATGTGACTGAAATCAGCATAATAAGTAACACAATGATCAATGATCTTGATAGTTTTTCACTACAGAGACTCTTTAAGATTCTTGTCTCCATAAGGCCAATGATGAGCCCTGCAAAGGGAAGATACAACCTGTGTTCAAGGAATATACTCTGAGGGCCTGGTTCAGGACTGATCAATGCAGGGATCAGGAACACCACATACCAGATAAGACCAAGTAATATTATTCCTTTTCTTGCCTTTGTCTTTGAGGTAATGACAAGGATGAATATTATTACCAGAGAGATCAGGCCATATATTATGGGGATATCAATCCTTACTGGATATACAGAGAGGTTTAGAGGTATGAAGACCTTTCCTGTGTACTGAATGAGTCCAGGGAGGTTGATTATGATTGACTTAATAACCTCAGACACACCCACAGGGGATTGGCTCACTGCGGTGTGCCTCATTATAAACCAGAAGAGCATTGAGACCATCCACCCAGAGATGAGGAGCAGGAGATTTTTCTTTTCAGGCCTCTTATGAGTGACAAGGAGCATCAATATAAACAACACTATGAGAAATACAGCAGGCTCTTTTGTGAATAGGGCAAGGAGAAAGAACAGGATATGCATGGAATAGTCTCTAATCTTATATCCATCTGTGAATCTTATTAAAAATAAAAATGAGAGCATGGACATCAATGCAAGGATGGAATCATTCCTTCCCGGTACCCATGCCACTGCCTGGGCATTCACAGGATGGACTG
>Ga0180895_1071_pt1 | contig 12615 bp, 13 predicted proteins | sample Deesub1362A_J573_FD_124280 | JGI IMG/M metagenome (GOLD analysis project Ga0180895, IMG submission 124280) | Nitrospirae bacterium JdFR-83
GAGGCCTTGACCTGTTTTATAATGTCATCCAGTATGGACATACCAGATGTAAGGGTGTTTGCGAATCTCTCTTCTTCAAATTTGAGGACCTTCCTGATCATCTCTGTTGAATCAAGGATCTCTGGGTATGTATTGCCCATTATCTCATTAACAGTATCAATAATCCTGTAAAGAAAAGGCCCTTCTACACCAAGCATGAAACCATGTCTTGCAGCCCTCCTTATGATCCTTCTCAGGACATATCCCCTGCCCTCATTTGATGGAGTGAGTCCCTCTGCAAGTACAAATGTTATTGCCCTTATGTGGTCAGCAATCACACGCATCGAGACATCAGTGGAGTGATCTTTTCCATACTGTTTATTGGATATCTCTTCAATGTGAGAAATTATTGGTATAAATAGATCAGTATCAAAATTATTGGTCTTACCCTGTAGCACTGCTGCAAGCCTCTCAAGTCCCATCCCTGTATCTATGCTCGGCTTTGGTAATGGAGAGAGATTTCCTTGAGGGTCACGATTGTACTGCATGAAGACCAGATTCCATATCTCAAGGAATCGATCACAATCACACCCCACAGTACACTCTGGTCTTCCACACCCAATCTCTGATCCCTGATCAAGGACTATCTCAGAGCATGGACCACAGGGACCAGTGTCTCCCATCTGCCAGAAATTGTCCTTCTCACCAAGTCTGTATATCCTGTCTGATGGCACTCCCACAACCCTGTTCCATATCTCCTCTGCCTCATCATCCTTTTCATATACAGTTACATAAAGTCTCTCAACTGGTAGTTTTACCCTCTCGGTAAGGAATTCCCATGCCCACTCTATGGCCTCTTTCTTAAAATAGTCACCGAATGAAAAGTTCCCGAGCATCTCAAAGAATGTGTGATGACGTGCAGTCTTTCCTACATTTTCAAGGTCATTGTGTTTCCCGCCTGCCCTAAGACATTTTTGGACAGTAGTGGCCCTTAAGTAATTCCTCTTTTCATGCCCCAGAAACACTGATTTAAACTGCACCATCCCTGCATTGGTAAAGAGCAAGGTGGGATCATCTCCAGGGATTAGAGGAGAACTTGAGACCACCTCGTGTCCCTTTTCTTTGAAATATTCAAGAAATGTTCTTCTTATCTCGCTGCTTCTCATTTAACTCCCTGTTAAACCTGAATTATACAGTATTATATCAATTTTTTTGGAATAAAATTTATTTGACAATCTTAAAAACCCTGAGTGTAGTGAAGGAGAAACATCCCTATGAAGGAAATAGGGGGTACTTTCTGAATTCTGATAATTCTATACAATCACACTGATCTGATTAATAATTCCAGGTGTGCCATCTTCGGTAAGATATAATCCACTTCTCTCTATCTGGCCAAGGAGCATATTTGAGGAATCTTTGAGATCAAATGGAGTTGCTACACTGCCCAGATAGATTGATCTTTATCTTCTTGCCAGTAAATGCCTCTATAAGGTGCTTGAGAAGACCCAATTTAGTAGCCTCATGGGGTTCAATTTTGATTTCCTTTATCTCATGATCGTCATCTTTTTCTTTCAGGTGTCTTTTTGCATCTCCAGAGATAGAGACTCTGTCAATTACTTCATTTGATGGATCTTCAGGTGATGTATTTCCAACCAGTATAGAAAGATTTTCATTCCTTTCATATTGTTGGATCTTTGTGTATGTAGATGCAAGAATTATATTTGAATCAGTAATTATCATTTTTATACTCTCCATCTTGATTTTTAATCTGTACCCAATAGATCGGCTTTTAAAAGGAAAATCTTAAATGAGGATTTTATGTGTTGACATTATGATATATATTGATATAATGTCATACAATAAAAATCATGTCTTTAGTCTTTTATAAATCCCTGTTATCACTCCTTATACTCTTCTTGGCAATTGTGGCAATCTTTACCATGTTTGAGATCATGGGCAAAGAAAAACCTCGCTTTAACATCCAGAGGCTAAGGACCATACACATGATAAATGGTATATTATTCTTTCTTTTCTGTTTGATCATCAGTTATTCCTGTATTACCTTTATAATCCGATCAGAAGCAGAACTTTCTCCCAGAGGTACTTTCCATAGCATATTTGCTATTACAGTACTTGTACTCTTTAATGCAAAGTGTAGTTTCTGCCACAATGCCCACAGTACAGAGACAATTGTTGGCCCAGGACTGAAGGGTATTTTAAAGGGCAAAAAACTCCCTGTAAGTAAAAGGCCTGCTACACCTGAAAATGTCAGGAATCAGTTGATCAAACCATTTGCCCAGATGCCTTCTTTTGAATATTTAAAGGAAGGGGAAATAGAGGATATTATCTCTTTTCTTGATACCTTCATAAAGAAAAAAATGAAATGAGAAGAGCAAAGATTGTTTGCACAATAGGACCCGCAAGCCTCTCAAAAGAGACAATCAGGCAGATGATAAAGGCAGGGATGGATGTGGCAAGGCTTAATTTTTCACATGGAAGCCATGAGACCCATGGCAAGGCAATTGAGATTATTAGAGAAGAATCAGAAAAGGCAGGTAAACCCATAGCAATCCTGCAGGACCTCAGGGGACTAAAGCTCAGGGTTGAACTTACAAAGGGAGGAACATTAGAACTCAAAAAGGGTAAAAAGGTCATTCTTACTAATGATCATTTTAGCAGGGGGCAGGATATTTTAAAGATCAAATATCCATATCTTATACAGGAGTTAAATACTGACAACATAGTGCTTATTGCAGATGGCCTTATCCAGCTCAGGATCATCCGAAAAGAGGGACACTTTCTTGAGGCAGAGGTCATTGAAGGAGGAATAGTAAAGGGAGGAGAAGGAGTAAACCTACCTGGTGTGAGGATAAGGGCAAGGACCTTTACTAAAAAGGATAAGGATGATCTTGATTTCGGGATCAAAAGAGGAGTGGATCTTATTGCACTCTCATTTGTCCAGTCTGGTGCAGATGTCCTTAGTGTAAAAAGGTATATAAAGAAATATTACAAAAAAGATCTCCCACTCATCGCAAAGATCGAGACAGCAAGTGCCCTGGAAAATATTGATGAAATAATCAATGTGGCTGATGGGATAATGATAGCAAGGGGAGATCTTGGTGTGGAGATACCACCTGAGGAAGTCCCAGTGGTTCAGAAAAAGATAATAGAGAAGTGTAATGCTGCACTCAGGCCAGTGATTACTGCCACCCAGATGCTTGAATCTATGACCAAACATTTGAGACCAACAAGGGCTGAGGCAAATGATGTGGCAAATGCAGTGCTTGATGGTACAGATGCCCTGATGCTCTCTGCAGAGACCGCCATGGGAAGATATCCTGTTGAGGCTGTGAAGATGATGAATAGAATAATCACATATACTGAATCAAGGACACAGGGAAGATTAATACCTCCTGCGTTTAAATCCGTTGCTGAGGCAGTGGCAAAGGCTGCCTGTACATCATCAGAGGAGATAGAGACAAGGGGAATTGCAGCGTTTACAAAGAGTGGATTTACAGCTTTACTTGTTTCAAAACTGAGACCAAAGGTACCTATATTTGGACTCACCGAGAGCAGGGACACGGTAAGAAGGATGAATCTTTACTGGGGGGTAATCCCCATTCTTATGGAGTTTCCCAAAAGCACAGACGAAATGATCAAAGAGGCTGAGGGAGCATTACTCAGACACAGGGCTGTCAAGAAGGGTGATATGATAGTGATTATTGCAACCTCTCCATTTTCCTCAGGTGCTAAGACAAATATCATGAAGATCCACGAAATAAAAGGCTAATCCCACCCTTAATCTCATTCACAGAGTGTGACATGACACACTAATGTCACACAGCGTATGTGTGTACACTGATGGGATAATTATATTTTTTTCTTAATTTTCAACCACTTTTTTCTGGCAAAGATGTTGCTTTATTTATATACAGAAAATATCCAAATTGTAAAAAATATTTACAAATTTTACAATTATATGTAATGAGAAAAGACGAAAAGAAGAAAATAATAATCATTTTTATCCTATATGTGAGTATAGGAGTGTTTTCTGTTCCTGTACAGGCAGATATAATTCAGGATCAATCAAATATATTTATGACCATTGACTATTTTGAACCATTGGGGCAGACATTCACTGCTGACAGAGATTATTTCTCACCGACTTTCAGTGTATATTTTTACGATGTAAACCAGAATATAGATACTGGTACTCTCATATTCTCTCTCTATGAAGGTATCGGATTTAATAGCTCTCCCCTTGCTATATATCTATTCACTCTTGATTCAGGATTTACAGGATACTATGACTTCAATTTTGAGGGAAATCTCTCAGCAGGAAGCATTTATACATTTGGAATTGAATCATCTACCAAGCGCTGGGCAGTGGCAGTAAATCAGTTAGAATTATTTCCAGGATTCCCTATACCAGGGACAACAGATTATACAGGTGGACATGCGATTATATTGGATACCCCGATGGATGGTTATGATTTGAGGTTTAAGGTAACAGGTGGTAATCCACCCCCTGTTATACCCGAACCTCTAAGTGCAATACTGTTTACCACAGGTGGCTCTGTACTCGTAATCTCAAGATATCTCAGAAATAAAAGAAAACACCATTTATAAATCTATTTCTCTCATCACCCGATCTATAATCTCAGAAGAAAAACCACGTCTCCTTAATGCTGCCCAGAGACGCCTTTTCTTGGTCTGGATATCATATTCTTTTAATGTCCTCATCTTTTTTTCAATGATCTTCCTTGCTGCATCTTCTTCTATTTCATCAGTAAGTGAATTTATGGCCTCAACAATAACTTCCTGATCAAACCCCTTTTCCTTCATTCGGGATATAATGCCTATCCTTCCACGTTTGTGCCTCTCCATATCCACAATATCACATGCCAATCTTCTGTCATCAATTAATCCCGTCTCTTCAAAGCGTGTAATAAGCAAATCAATAATCTCCTGTGAATATCCTTTCCTCTTTAATCTGTCCTCCAATTCCTTTTTACTTCTTGGTCGAATGCCTATAAGTCTGAGGGCGTATGCCCTTGCCTCAGCGAGAGAATCTCTCAATTTGTGGGTCATCTCCACTACCCTCACCACTGATCGATCCACCAGAACTCCAGAGTTCTTTTGTAGAGTGTATGCCCTTTACCTTAAGGATAAAGTCATCCTTGTTTGAGGCACGGCTGAGGGCATCCTCATAGGAAATAAGACCCTTTTGATAGAGATCAAGGAGGGACTGATCAAATGTCTGCATACCATACTGGGAGGTNCCTTCTGCGATATACTCATGGATGAGTTTTGTCTTGTCAGGATCCTCAATACAACTCCTGATCGTTGCTGTAGATATGAGTATCTCAACCGCAGGTACCCTGCCCTTGCCATCTGCCCTTGGAATGAGCCTCAGGGAGATTATGGCCCTGAGCACAGAAGCAAGTTGTGCCCTGATCTGCCTGTGCTGATATGGAGGAAATACAGAGATGATCCTGTTTACTGTCTCCACTGCATCAGTGGTATGGAGAGTACTCAATACAAGGTGGCCTGTCTCGGCTGCTATGAGTGCTGTCTGGATGGTCTCAAAATCACGCATCTCACCAACGAGTATTACGTCGGGATCCTGTCTGAGTGCTGCACGGAGGGCCTTACCAAATGAAATGGTGTCAGTTCCAAGTTCTCTCTGGCTGATTATGCTCTTTTTGTCTTTATGGAGAAACTCGATTGGATCTTCAATGGTTATTATATTGTCTGTCTTGTGGGTATTTATATAATCAATCATGGCTGCCAGGGTAGTGGTCTTTCCACTGCCTGTGGTCCCTGTCACCAGTACAAGGCCTCGTGGCTCCATGGCTATGTCCTTTAGCACAGGTGGAAGGTGAAGTTCATCAAAGCTCTTGATCCTTAGCGGAATCACCCTGAAGACAATTCCGATAGTCCCCCTCTGTATAAAACAATTACACCTGAATCTTCCAAGTCCTGGAACACTGTAAGAAATATCAATATCTTTATTCTTTTTAAATTGCTCTCTTTGAGATTCTTTAAGCACAGAAAGGGCAATATTCGATGTATCCTCAGGAGTAAGCCTCTTTTCATCCTCAAGTGGTATGAGCCTCCCATTGACCCTTACAATTGGATGGCTGCCTGCCTTAATATGCAGGTCAGAGGCATTCATTTCAACTGCACGTTTTAGGAGGGAATCAATATAAGAAGACATATTCCTCACCTCTTGTAGTTTGCTGATTCGAGTATTTTTGCCTCTATCTCCTTTGCAATCTCTGGATTGGCCTTCAAAAACTGTCTTGCATTCTCTCTACCCTGGCCTATCCTGTTTCCATTGTATGAGTACCATGCACCTGTCCGCTCTATGATCTTCCTCTCTACCCCGAGATCGATTAATTCTCCCTCTCTGGATATCCCCTCATTGAAATAGATATCAAACTCTGCCTGCTTAAATGGTGGTGCAACTTTATTTTTGACCACCTTAACCCTCACCCTGCTACCAATTGACTCCTGTGCATCCTTTAGATTATCTATCTTTCTTATATCGAGTCTTACAGAGGCATAGAACTTGAGGGCATTTCCACCTGTAGTGGTCTCGGGGCTGCCAAACATAACTCCTATTTTCATCCTGATCTGATTTATAAATATCACAGTGGTCTGTTCCCTCGAGATAGCAGCAGTGAGCTTTCTCAGTGCCTGGCTCATGAGCCTGGCCTGAAGACCGGGTAAACTATCACCCATATCACCTTCCAATTCAGCCTTTGGCACAAGTGCTGCAACTGAGTCAATCACAATAATATCTACTGCTCCACTCCTTACAAGGGTCTCTGTAACCTCAAGTGCCTGTTCTCCTGTATCTGGCTGACTTATGAGAAGATCATTGATGTTTACACCCAATCTTGCTGCATAATTAACATCGAGGGCGTGCTCGGCATCTATGAATGCCGCTGTCCCTCCTGCCTTTTGTGCCTGTGCCACAGCACTCAATGCAAGGGTGGTCTTTCCAGAAGACTCAGGGCCATAGATCTCTATGATTCTTCCCCTTGGGAATCCACCTACTCCAAGTGCTATATCAAGGCCGATTGAACCTGTGGGAATAGAGGGAATCTCTATCACTCCCTCAGACCCGAGCCTCATTATAGCACCCTTGCCAAATTGTTTCTCTATCTGTGCTATGGCTGCCTCAAGTGCCTTTGAACGATCCTTGTCACTCATAACTCCTCCATAAAAATATTTTTTATTCTTTTTCAAGTTTAATACCTGCTATCCTTGTATATACTGCTCCATCAGGCCTGAGATCACTCCTCATCAGTGAAATAAAATCTACATCAAAATATCCTAACTCCGCATCTCTATATGAATCAATCGCCCTCATAAGTCCTATATTTGATCTTGCTGACCTGAATCTGCCGATAGTGAGATGGGGTCTGAATTCCCTTTCTTCTCTGCTGAATCCGAGTAACTCCATTTTATCTTCAATAGCCTCTTGGATCGATATCAGTTCCTCACATGTATCAACCCCTGCCCATAATACCCGAGGCCTCTTATGATTTGGAAATACCCCTATACCACATACTCTTAAACTGAAAGGATATTTCCCTTCTATTATCTCTCTGAGCCCCTCTACGATCACATCCACATAATCATCTCTCACCTCTCCAAGAAACTTGAGGGTAAGGTGTATGCTTTCTGGTTTTACCCACCTTATATCAGGCCTGTACTCCTCAAATTCCCTTTGAAGATGTGCAAGCCTCTGCTTCAGTTCAGAGGGTATCTCCACTGCTATGAAACTCCTCATCCTTCAACTATATATGGATGATCAACCATAGAATACCACAGAAGGGCATCAAAATTCTTCACTTAAAAAAGGCATAAATCACTTGGATGGTGATATTGGTATATATGCCTGCAACAATGTCATCCAGCATTACACCTGCTCCACCGCCTACCTTCTTTTCGACAGTCCTTATAGGAGGAGGTTTTACGATATCAAAGACCCTGAATATGAAGAATGCAAGGATCAGGTTTGTCATATTTCTGGGAATAAATAACACAGAGACGAGATAGCCACAGAATTCATCAACGATAATATGTCCACTATCCTTTCCAAGTTCCTTTTCCACATTATGTGCTGATATAGTCCCTGCAATAAAGAAGATCATAATTAATCCCATAAGCATTAACTCTGATGGTTTGATAAGGAAAACCACAACCCCTGCAAGTGCAGAACCCACTGTTCCAGGAGCAAAAGGAAAATACCCTGCGTACCCAATTGTAGCAACAAAATAATAGAGTCTATTCAGCATTTGGTTACTTTTCTTCTTCTATTTTGTAGGAGTGTGTGATCTTAGCTGTTCCTCCAATTGTGGCACCCACCAGGCAGTATTTTCCAAGAGAAAGTTCTATTGATCTCTTTACTGCCTCTTCTGAGATATCCCTCCCCTTAACTACATATTCGATGTGGATATCTGTAAATTTCTTTGGATGACTTTCAGATGTCTCCCCTGTAACATTAATCTCAAGATCAGTGACCTTTTGTTGTTTCTTCCTGAGTATGGAAATCACATCCATACCAGAACATCCACCAAATGCCATAAGGAGTAATTCTGAGGGCTTTGCTGCTGTATTGTGCCCACCTGAGGAAGGAGGGGCATCCATCACCACTGCATGCCCTGATTCAGATATTCCAATGAATTGCATGTCTCTGACAAGTCTCACTGTGGTCTTCATTGTAACACCTCCTGTATTAGATTCTTTAATCTCACATACCCTGAACAGGTATCGGGGTAAATGTCAGCAGAAATATCAAAAAACATAACCATCCAATATATATCCTCTTCTTATCCAAGCCTATCTCAGGATATACCACAGGTGGATGTCTGTATCCGATTACCAACATTAAGACTGCCCAGAGCATCCACCCACTCCACAGGAATATACCCATTCCTATGAGTATGGGTATCATAACCATGGAAATGGTTTCGTGTCTATCTCCAAAGAGTGCATAGGTAATATGTCCACCATCAAGTTGACCTATTGGTAATAAATTTAGAGATGTCACGAGCATACCTATCCACCCTGCAAATGCAATGGGATGGAGTATGATGTCATATTTCTCAAGATCGACATTGAGTATGAGCTTTGATAAGAATGAAAAGAGCAAGGAACTCCCAAAGACGATCCCCTCTTTTATCTCTCCTGCTGCCTTTACCTCCGAGTATTTCAGCCCTATAACAGAGGCAATTACTGCAACAATAAATCCTGCAATTGGACCAGATGCACCTATATCAATCAATGATCGTCTGTCAGGTATGGGAGGTTTCATCTTGATAATTGCTCCAAATGTCCCTATTATTGATGGAGCAGGTATGAAATATGGAAGTGTGGCCTGTACATGATGCTTCCTGGAGGTAAAATAATGAGAGAGTTCATGCGCCATTAATATGAGAAGGAGTGATATGGAAAAGGGAAGCCCTTTATAGATCTTTTCAGGCTCCTCCCAGGGTATTATCCCATAAAGCATTGCTCCAGCAATCAGGGTGGTAAAAAAGGTAAGAACAAAAAGTAGGATATGGATGCGGGTGAGTTTATGAGGCATTCCTGATCCTTTGATACCTGGTAACCATTATGTGGATAATAAAATAACTCAACACTGCAGAGAGTGTACAGATCACAAGTGATCCCACAAAAAAAGAGGCAATTAAAGGAAAAAGACTTTTGATCATTTTTACAAAATTTTCTATATCAGATAGTTTACTTATAATATTCATAAGCGTAACTTTTTTCCAGTCCACACGCGGAAGTATCTGTTCAAATCCTATTAATTCCTTTCCCACCCATGTACAGAAAGTAGAAATAGGCACAATGGTCCAGGGATTATTCACACTTACACCAACAAAGGCTACTAATTTGTTCAGACGAAGTACCCATGCAATGGCAAATGCACCTATATAATGAAAACCCAGAAACGGTGATATACCCATAAAGACTCCTATGGCGAAGGCAAGTGCAATTCTGTGGGGTGTGTCCTTGACACGAAATATATTCTTGAATCCCTCTCTGAATTTCATGTTATATTTCAGTCCTCATGAAATGGTTATAACCTTCTGGTCTCATTCGGATCCTTCTACCCTTTTCATCTACTATATACCTGCCACTCTTTATTATTTCTCCAATACAATAGGCATCATTCCTTAACCCCTTAGAGGATGTAAACAGAAGTACATAATCCTCTCCACCCCTTAAAGCATAAGAATAGGGATCGAGCCCAAATTTATTGGATATCTTCTTTAATTCTTCTGAAATGGGAATCCTCTCTCTGTAGATCACAGCACCTACTCCACTTTCGTCACATATCCTCCACAGATCAATTAAAAGACCATCGCTTATGTCTATCATGGCATTGATCTTTTTACTTTCACTTTCAGATATAGGTATAGGTTCTGGCATCAGGTGTCGTTTTATTAAATTTATCCCTACACCCTCTGAAGAGAGTGTGTAAATCCTCCTTTTTCTTCTTTTGAGAAGATAGAGACCCGCAGAGGAATCACCAAGTGTATCAGTTACATAGATCTTGTCACCAACTTTTGCACCAGATCTCATAATAACTCTATCTCCATATCCAATTAACATGCCACTAAGTACAAGCCCTCTTTCTGATCTGCATGTATCTCCGCCCACTATCTTAATATCGTATCTTTCTGCGATCTTTATAATCCCTGAATAGAGTTCTTTTATAAATCTGCTTTTTATGGATTCAGGAATTCCCAGGCTTATAAGAAAATAAGACGGGACACCACCCATTGCATAAATGTCACTTATATTTATAGCGAGGAATTTATGGCCCAGTTGGAAAGGTGTAATAAATGAAAGGTCAAAATGCACTCCCTCAACCATCATATCAGAGGTCACGAGCAGATGCTTATCTCCCATCCTGATAACAGCGGCATCGTCACCAATCCCTTTGATTACGTTAGCAGACTTATAAGTACACCACTTCCTTATATTTTCTATAATCTCTATTTCACTCTTCATGATATCAGAATTCTAAAAGGCGGGGATTAAAAACCTTTACTTCTTTTTTGCTCTGTTTGTCTTCTTTTTCAATGCATGCTTCAGAACCTCATCCATTGTCTCCACAGCAATAAACTCCATCCCCTTCTTTACATACTTCGGGATTTCCTCAAGATCCTTTTCATTTCTCTTTGGAATAACGACCTTTTTGATCCCCATCCTCTTTGCAGCAAGTACTTTCTCTTTAAGGCCTCCCACTGGAAGGACCTTGCCCCTGAGAGTAACCTCACCAGTCATTGCAATGTTCTTACATACAGGCCTTCCAGTAAATACAGAGGCGAGTGCTGTGGCCATTGTAATACCTGCAGATGGTCCATCTTTTGGTATTGCACCAGCAGGTACATGGATATGTATATCATAATTGGAAAACATACTGCTGTTGATCTTGAGACTCTTTGCCCTTGAACGTATGTAACTGAGTGCTGCCTGAGCAGACTCCTTCATTATATCCCCTAATTGACCTGTAAGTGTTAAACTACCCTTACCCTTCATGATGGTGGCCTCAACATACATAATATCTCCACCTGTCTCTGTCCATGCAAGACCTGTAGCCACTCCTACCTCGTCTTTCTTTATCTCCTCCTCTGGTAGATATTTGGGGACACCAAGATACTTTGAGACATTATTTTTAGTAATGACATATTTCTTGATCTTTCCTTCTGCAATCCTCTTTGCGACCTTTCTGCAAATGTTTGCAATCTCTCTTTCAAGGTTTCTTACCCCTGCCTCACTCGTGTAATGGGTGATTATATGTAAAAGGGCACTGTCATGTATCTTGATATTCTTCTCTGTGATACCGTGCTCCTTTAATTGTTTTGGTATAAGATAATTCTTTGCAATATTCAATTTCTCCTCAGCAGTATATCCTGACAGAGTAATTATCTCCATTCTGTCACGAAGTGGTGAAGGTATTGGATCGATCAGATTTGCAGTGGTGATGAACATCACATTACTAAGGTCAAAAGGCACCCCGAGGTAATGGTCAACGAATGCATTATTCTGCTCTGGATCAAGCACCTCGAGCAGAGCAGATGCAGGGTCTCCTCTGAAGTCCATTCCTATTTTGTCAACCTCGTCTAACATAAATACTGGATTATTTGTACCCGCATTCTTTATTCCCTGAATTATCCTTCCTGGCATTGCACCAACATATGTCCTTCTATGCCCTCTGATTTCTGCTTCGTCTCTCATTCCACCAAGTGACATGCGCACAAATTCCCTGCCGAGTGCCCTTGCTATTGACTTACCAAGGGAGGTCTTGCCCACGCCTGGTGGTCCCACAAAACAGAGGATCGGCCCTTTCATCTTGTCCTTGAGTTTTCTCACCCCAAGATACTCGAGTATTCGTTCCTTGACCTTTTCCAGGTTATAATGATCTTCATCGAGTACCTGCTTTGCCTTTTTCAGATCCAGATTGTCCTTGGTGCTCTTTGACCAGGGAAGTTCAACAAGCCAGTCAATGTATGTCCTTATGGTGCCGGCTTCAGCACTGTCTGGGTGCATCTTTTCAAGACGATTTATTTGTTTATGTGCCTCTTTCTCNACTTTTTCAGGCAT
>Ga0180895_1103_pt1 | contig 11864 bp, 13 predicted proteins | sample Deesub1362A_J573_FD_124280 | JGI IMG/M metagenome (GOLD analysis project Ga0180895, IMG submission 124280) | Nitrospirae bacterium JdFR-83
GGCCTTTTATCAGGGGTACCTATTGAAAGGGCAAGGTATCTGTCACCAAGGAGTCCTGTCATTTTGAGTGAGGCAGTGGCATCTTCATAAACTGTGATGTCAGGCCTCAAAAGGAGGGTAAGCCTGGCTTTCCCATTTATCAATTCAATCTTCTCAACAATACCTGCATCTACTCCAGCTATCTTGATACGGGATTGTTCATCAAGACCGCTTACATCATCAAACTCTACATACAGTCTATAACCCTTTTCCCATATCATGGGAAGGTTTATGACCTTGAAGGTCATATAGGAGAGAAAGATAATGACCACTATTGCAAATATACCTACTTTGAGTTCTGTTGAGGTATCTCTCATCTCTCTATACCCTCAAGAGAGATCGGCCCCTCTGCCCTTCCTTCAATAAATTGCCTTACCACTGGATTGTCAGAGTTTCTGATTTCATCAGGGGTCCCTTTTTCAATAATCACTCCATTATAAAGCATGGCAATGGTATCCGCAATCTTATATGCACTCCTCATATCATGCGTAATTGTGACAGAGGTGACCGAGAGGGTCTCTCTCATTTTGATGATCAAATCATTGATGGCATCTGCCATTATGGGATCAAGACCTGTGGTGGGTTCATCGTAAAGGAGTATTTCTGGCTCCATTGCTATTGCCCTTGCAAGTCCTACCCTCTTTCTCATACCTCCAGAGAGTTCAGATGGCATGAGGTCCTCAACACCCACGAGCCCTACCATGTTGAGTTTCTGGATTGCTATTTCTTTAATTTCCTCATCTGAAAGATTTGTGTGTCTTCTAAGTCCAAAACCCACATTTTCCCATACTGTCATGGAATCAAAGAGTGCTGCTGATTGAAAGAGCATTCCAAACTTTTTTCTGATTTCGTTTAATCCATCTTCATCGAGACTCGCAAGATCTACTGAGTCAATAATGACCTTCCCCCGATCAGGCCGCATCAATCCAATAATATGTTTCAGGAGCACACTTTTACCTGATCCACTCCCACCGATTATGACGAGACTTTCACCTTTCTTTACTTCAAGATTTACACCCCTTAGTACATAATTATCATCAAATGATTTATGCAGGTCTATGATCTCAATGACCTTCATCTAAAAAGCCATGCTGATAAGAAATAATCCGAGATAAGGATTGTCATCGATGAATACACCACAGCACCAGTGGTTGCCTTTCCCACACCCTCTGCTCCTCCCTGAGCATAAAAGCCTTTATAACAACATATGAGGGTAAATGCCGCACCAAAAAAGCATGCCTTGATTAAGCCACTGTATATATCACCTAATTGTAAATAGTCCCAGGTAGCCCTCATATAGCCACTTGAACTCGTACCCAGAAGTATTACAGTCACAAAATATCCACCCATAATACCAACTACATCTGTAATTACCGTAAGTGCAGGAAGCATTATAAGCCCTGAGATGAATCTCGGTACAATGAGATACTGGATTGGATTTGTTGCCATTGTCTCGAGTGCATCGATCTGCTCTGTTACCCGCATTGTCCCGATCTCTGCTGCCATTGCCGCACCTGCTCTGCCTGTGACTATTATGGCAGATAACACTGGTCCAAGTTCTCTGGTCATAGAGAGTGCCACTACAGAGCCAACAAATCCCTCTGCCCCAAATCTCTTGAACCCTGTATAACTCTGGAGTGCAAGTACCATCCCTGTAAACACAGCTGTGATCAACACAACTGGAAGGGAGTTAACACCAATAGTGGCCATTTGAGTAAGGATGTTTCTGAAATCAAAGGGGGGTCTCACCATCCACCTCAGTATAGAAAAGAGCAAGAGGATGATCCTTCCAAGCCCAAGTGCTGGACGCTCTGCAATTGATCCTATGAATTCTATTATCTTTACGATCATTTCATTTGCACTATGCTAACAATTATACACAAATAATGTTAAACATAATAATCTGCAAATCTCCTCATCATTACATTCTCAAGCAATCCAATGGCTATGAAATTTGAGACCAGTGCTGTACCTCCATAACTCATCAGTGGTAAAGGCACACCCACCACAGGCAATAAACCGAGGGTCATTCCTACATTGATAAAAAAATAAAGGGCGAGCATATAGGTAACCCCAACACAGAGAAAACACCCCTCCCTGTCCCTTGATGACCTTGCGGTCTCAAAACCTCTCCATATCAGGTACAGGTAAAGAATGAATAGAATCACACTCCCAACAAATCCCCATTCTTCAGCAAAGATTGAAAAAATAAAATCTGTATGATTTTCAGGCAAAAACCTGTAAGGTCCCTGGGTCCCCTTCAGATATCCTTTACCAAGCAATCCCCCTGATCCTATGGAGATCTTTGATTGTTTGATATGATAGCCCACTCCCTGTGGATCTGCCTGTGGATTTATAAATGCCACGATCCTCTGCCTCTGGTAATCCTTCAGGCCTTTCCATATCATCTTTCCTGCAACTGGCATGGATATGAGGCTCACAATTAGTATGATAAGCAGGATCTTTCTCCTTATGCCCGCAGTCAGTATCATGGAGATACAGATAAAAAGAAGCATAATGGCTGTTCCGAGATCAGGTTGTTTCAAAATAAGAAAGGTGGGAATGGTTATGAATATTAGAAAGATCATGAGTATATCTTTCAGTGATAGGGGATTGTCTCTTCCGGATAAATAGCGTGATAAAACCAGTATAAGAGAGAGCTTGAAAAACTCTGATGGTTGGAAAGAGATGATGCCAAGGTCTATCCACCTTCTGGCACCGAGCCCTTCCTTGCCTGTAAAGAGTACAAGGATCAGAAGGGCAGTACTTAAGACAAACAGGGGATAAGAGAATTTTATATACCATCTATAATCAATACTGATTGTTATGATGAATGCAGATATACCTACAATAAGCCAGTAAACCTGTCTCATATAGAATGTGCTGTGTACCCCTCCAATTACAGGCCTTGTAGCACTGTATATTGTCATGATTCCGATTATGGAGATTACTGCTGGTATAATAAAAAGGCTCCAGTCAAAGTTGCTTATGAGCCGTCTGTCTATCATAGAGTCGATCCCCTTGGATGTCCTTCAAAGTAAGTCTCTATAATCCTCTTTGCTATTGGAGCAGCACCTGTACTTCCATGTCCACCATGTTCTACAAATACAACCACGACTATCTCCGGGTCATTAACAGGTGCATATGCCACAAACCATGCATGGTCTCTGTATTGTCTCGGTACTTCTTTAATATCCTCATCCACTCCTATGACCTGGGTGGTTCCTGTTTTGCCACCTATGCTAACGATATCTGAACGGGCAAGATATCCTGTGCCCTTTTCCTCTTCTACCACACCAACGAGTGCATCCCTTATCATCTTTAAATACTCTTGTTTGATCTTCAGTATACTCTCAGGTTCTAAATTATTTTCAGGCTTTTTGATCAGGTATGGCCTGTATAATCTTCCTCCATTTACAATCGCTGATACCAGTCTTGCCATCTGCAATGGAGTAACTGAGAGGTATCCCTGTCCTATTGCTGTATTGAGTGTCTCGCCTTTATACCATTCCTCACCTATGGCAGTCTTTTTCCACTCTGTGGTTGGTACTATTCCCATTGACTCTCCTTCCAATTCTATACCTGTCTTTTTACCGAGTCCGAGGTCAAAGGCATACTGAGCAAGTGTATTAATATCCATTCTTTTACCTATCTCATAAAAATAGACATCACATGACTCAACGATTGCCTTGTACAGATCTACACTCCCGTGCCCCTCTGATTTCCAGCATCTGAAAAGTCTTCCAAGATATATACCACCACTACAGTAGTATCTTGTCTGTCCTGTGATTATGCCTTCCTCGAGCGCAGCAATAGCAGTGACGATCTTGAATGTTGATCCAGGTGCATAGGTACTCTGAATAGCCCTGTTGATCAAGGGCCTTCGGGGATCACTGAGTAAACCCTTCCATTCCCTTTCACTTATTCCCCTTGAGAAGAGATTTGGATCAAAGGATGGAGCACTGTATAAGGCAAGTATCTCCCCATTCCTTGGATTCATTGCAACAATTGCACCACTTTTCCCCTTCATGACTCTATCAGCCTCTAACTGTAGATTTATATCAATAGTGAGATTAATATCTTGTCCCCTTATTGGTCTGTATATCCTGACAGTACGGATTATGTCACCTGCTGCATTGACCTCGATTATCTTTTTTCCTGGAATTCCACTGAGCACAGTATTGTAGACCTTCTCAATTCCTGCCTTTCCCACAAATGGTTCTGAGACAACAGGGGAAGTCATCTTCTCCTCAACTCCTATATATCCAAGCAGATGCGCAGTGGATGTGCCAAACACATATTCTCTCCCTTCTACTACATTTACCTGTACTCCTGGGATATCCGATTTTTTTGCCTCTATCTTTGCCACTTCTTTGAATGAAATGTCCTTTTTAATCACAAGTGGCATAAATGGCTGTAAATGATCTCTCTCTATCCGTGATTTTAAATACTCCACTTTCATTCCAATGAGCAGACCGAGTCTCTTCAGATCTTCAGGGCTTTTATTTAGGTCTTCCCTTCTTACAGTAAGATCAAAGGTCGGTATATTTTTTACGAGTGGAACCCCATTCCTGTCGAATATAACACCCCTGGATGCTGGAATTGTCAATATCCTGATCCTGTTTTGTTTGTCTATCTCTTTATATTCCCTACCCTGCAGTATCTGGATCTGCCACAATCTCATAATAAGGATCACAAATACTGCAAGCACGATGTAGTAGGCAATTCTTAATCTCTTCAACACATTGTCTTTCATCTGATCACCTTCTCCTGAGACTCTGTTCTGTCAGGTCTGAATACAGGATACAGTATTAATGAGGTGATCACTGTAAGGATCGTCTCTTTTATGGAGATACTAACAGGATTGTGACCCAAAGAAAGCCCAGAAAAGTATTCAAGAGAAAATCTCACAATCGCAATGTTTATGATGGATAGGAAGGTCATAATAATCAGATGAATAAAGACATTCCACTGAATTACATTTTCTCTTACTGTTCTAATGTAATATGCAGCAATAGACTTGCTCAGGATATTAGGGCCAATCAATATTCCCTGAACACTGTCGAGTATAAAACCACAAATTGAGGCATATGCCACTCCACGTAGCCTTCCGTATTTCAGTGAATAAAAACAGACCAAGACAAGGATAATATCAGGAGATATAGAAGGTACAAATACAGCCTCCAGAGAAAGGACAATAAATGCCAGAACTATATAAACCATAAATAAGATCATTTTTTAAGGATTACAACCTCTTCTATGGCACGGAGATCTACAGAAGGTCTGACCTTTACAGTCAGAAATAGGTCTCCTTCTCTGTAAAATACCTCACTTACAGAGCCAACCACTATACCACGGGGATAGACCATATCCACTCCAGAGGTGATAACCCTGTCTCCAACCCTGATAACGGCATCTCTTGGTATGTATTTGACATAACACGTATCTTTACCATCACCTTCAATTATCCCCTCTATTCTGGAGTTCTGCATCCTTACTGCCACGGATGAATTTACATCCGTTATCAATATTATGCTCGCTGTGTCTTTTAATACCTTCCTGACCCTGCCTGCAAGCCCATCAGGTGTTATGGCGATCATATCCTTTTCTATTCCATCCTGTGAACCCTTATCAATCCAGATCACCTGAAACCAGTTGGTAGGATCCCTACCTATTACCCTGGCAATCGCGACAACATCATTTCTCTGTGATTTGAGTTCAAGCAATTTCCTCAATCTCTTCACCTCATTCTCAATCTCTTTTAATTGAGAAAGTTCCATCTGAAGTTCATTTAACTTCCTCCTTAACTTTTGATTTTCATCATAGATACCCACAATTAATATGTATTTATTAAAAATGTCTCTAAGATCCCTGTACACAGCCGTAATGCCCTCCTCAAGCCAGGTAAGTGGGTAAAGTGGAAGATCTAAGATCTTGCTGTCTTTCCTTCCTCCTTGGAAAGAGAGCAAACCAAAGACTATTATGATGAAAATGAAAAAGAGGATGAGTCTTTTATTGAGCATTACTGATTAAGATCAGATAGCGATCCTTTTGAGAATATCCAGGTCATCTAATACCTTTCCCACACCCTTAACTACAGCAAGCAATGGATCCTCTGCAACAATTACCGGAAGGCTTGTCTCATGCCTTATAAGGGCATCAAGCCCTCTGAGGAGGGCCCCACCTCCGGCAAGCACTATCCCCCTGTCCACAATATCAGAGGCCAGTTCAGGTGGTGTATTCTCAAGGGCTATCTTGATGGCATTTACTATTACCATAACGGTCTCACTGATCGCCTCTCTTATTTCATCTTCAAATACAGTTATTGTCTTTGGAATTCCAGAGACCAGGTCCCTGCCCTTTACCTCCATGGATCTGTTTTCATCGTCTATCTTGTATGCAGAGCCTATTTGCCTCTTGATTATCTCTGCTGTCCTCTCGCCAATGAGGATCCGCCCCTTACTCTTTATATGATTGATAATGTCCTCGTCCATCTTGTCTCCACCTATTCTCACAGCCTTGCTGTAAACCACCCCATGGAGGGATATGACAGCAACATCCGTGGTACCTCCTCCTATATCAACGATCATATTCCCTGAAGGTTCATGTATTGGCAGGCCAACACCAAGTGCAGCAGCCATGGGTTCTTCTATGAGGTATATCTCTCTCGCACCTGATGCCTGGGCAGCATCCCTTACCGCCCTCTGTTCAACCTGTGTAATACCAGAAGGCACTCCTATTGCTATTCTGGGTGATATAAAGCTCTTTCTGTTATGGACCTTTCTGATGAAGTACTTCAGCATCTCTCCTGTCTTATCAAAGTCAGCGATTACCCCCTCCTTTAGGGGTCTNATTGCTGATATATTTGCAGGGGTCCTACCAAGCATCCTCTGTGCTTCAGCACCCACGGCAATTACCTTATCATTCTGTACTGCAACCACAGATGGCTCGTTACAGACTATACCCTTACCTTTTACATATACGAGAGTATTTGCTGTGCCTAAATCTATAGCAAGGTCATTGGAAAACCACCCAAGAATTTTATTAAACATTTTTTCCCTCCTCTACCTACTCTCAATTACTCTGGTTTTGGCAATCTCATCTCCGAGCCTTGTCCTGTCTTCACTGCCGATCATCACAAGGGTCTCAAAACCAAAGATAATTATCCATATCAGGAAAGAGACCAACCACCCTATGAGTGGAATGACAATGAATATTCCCATAAGCAGATACCCGCCTGCAAATGGGAGGTTTCTGAATACAGACTCTCTATATCCACAATTCCTCTGAGATCCCTCAGACACAACCACAACCCTGAGTCCCATGAGTTTCTTGCCAATACTCATTCCTTCAAACAGGCCATCTGCAATGAGTATATACACAAGCCCTGCAAAATAACCAATTCCCGGTATTATGCTTATCATGGCAGCAACTATTACCAGGTCAATAAAACGGGCCAGTATCCTTGCCAGATACCCTGCTGGTACTTCTTTGGTCCTCTCTTCTTCATTTTCAATATACAAATCTTTCTGTTCCATCGGTAGATTCCTCGTTTAAATTATTTTCGGTAGTTTTTAATTTTAATTAAATCAGTATAATTTGATTCCGTGAAATTATCAATAAGACGAATTATTTAAGGTTAGGGGAGGTTTATGGGAAGGGTGCCATTCTTCTCAAAGGCCTTTATGAGTCGATGGGCATATCTCTGTTCCAGTTTAAAACCATACTCCTGTGCATTTCTTAAGGCATATTGGATAATATTTTCAGCCCTCTTTTCCCTTCCCCTGAGATACTCCACCTGTGCCTGTCCGAGCATACAGTATATCCTGCCCCTTGGATCCCCTGTAAGTCTGAATAGTTTATCTGCCTGACCAAATTTGTCCATTGCTTTATCATATCCTTGCATCATTGTATAGGTCATACCCATGCTCCACAGGGTGTAGGCATAACTCACCCTGTCTCCAATTCTCTTATAAATACTCTCTGCCTTTTTAAATAAGGAGATCGCACCTTTGTAATCATTGAACATCCTTCGTGCATTTCCGAGTCCACAGTAAGAGTATGCAAGCCCGAATCTATCACCTGATTTTTTAAATCTTTCATTTGCCCTTCTATAATACCTCTCAGATTCACTGAATCTTTCAGCGACACGGCTGCTCCCCCCGAGTCCGCAATAAGAATATGCTATACCAGCCCTGTCTCTGAGGATCTGAAATTCCCTTAATGCTTCTTCGAATTCCCTCAACGCCCTCTTTATATCACCCTTTATCCTGTATGCCCCTGCACCTGCCCAAATGCAAAATGCCATACCCCTCTTATCACCCACATGGGAGTATATCTTTCTGGCCTTTTTAATGAATTTGAGCGCATCCTGCCACCTGCCAAGTGCACGAACACAGAGCCCCATTCCCACAAATGAGTCTGCTTCACCATATGGATCATCCAGCATCAAGGAGAGCTCAATCCCCTCATTATAGTATCCCATTGCCCTGTTGAATTCACCCATTGCCCTCAGGGTATCTGCAATTGCAATGGTGCAGTCCTGTATCCCTGAAATATCCGATGATTTTCTGTATTGCTCAAGTGATTTTTTATACAAATCAAATGCCCTTTCATACCTGCATGAGAGTCTCATCTGTTCTGCTTTTTTAAATAATCTTTTAGCCGTCTTAATCATGTTTCTCTTCACTATAGGATTCCTTAAAGGATCAGGATTCAAGTGGTTATTTCCGTATCAAAGAACACCTCTCTCTCACGATTCTCACAGTCTCTGCATAATCATCAGAATTATAAAATGCATTACCCATTACCACTATATCAGCACCTGCCTCCACAATCTCAGCCACATTATCTATATTTACTCCTCCATCTACCTGTATCTCAACCTTTAAGCCCCTCTCAGTAATGAACCTCTTCAATGCCTTTATCTTTGGAATCACCTCAGGGATAAATTTCTGTCCTCCAAATCCTGGATTTACTGACATCAAAAGCACCATATCAACAAAAGGGATGATAAACTCAATGGCTGAGAGGGGAGTTGCAGGATTAATGGTCACTGCTGCCCCTGCTCCATACTCCCTTATTGTCTGGATAGTCCTGTGGAGATGGACACATGTTTCAGCATGTACAGTAATATTATCTGCACCACTGTCAATAAATGCCTTTATGTATCTGTCAGGATCACTTATCATGAGGTGTACATCCAGTGGAAGAGAGGCTACCTTCTTTATTGCCTTGACAACAGGTGGTCCTATGGTGATATTTGGTACAAAATGGCCATCCATGACATCCACATGAATCATATCAGCACCTGCCTGTTCAGCAGCCCTGATCTCCTCCCCAAGACGGGAAAAATCTGCCGAGAGAATTGATGGTGCAATCTTAATCATTTTTACCTCCTATAAAGGTTTGACGATCCAGGTGTGTATTATATCTCAATTTAAAACCACATTCCCCATCCCCTTCCCAATTTCACTTCCACAGTATCTCCCCTCTTTATCTTTGATCCAGCCTCTGGTCTCTGGAATATGATCCTGCTCCCACTTCCCCTTTCTCTTAATTTAATCCCCAACTTTTCTGCCAGATATCTTGCATCCTCCACAGTCATGTTGATAAATGAAGGACATCTGTAAAATACCTCATATGGGCCAAGACTCACCAGGAAATTTATCTCATTGCCCTGGATATTTCCTGGCAATGGTCTCTGTGCTATTATCCTGCCTTTTCCTACAGTATCAGAGTGTATCCATGTTATTTTGCCGATCTTTATGCCCAAATTCTTCAATGTGAGTCTTGCATCCTCGAGTAACTGCCCCTCGAAGGAAGGCAAGGAATAAATCTCAGGACCTAAACTCACGATGACATTTATCTCTGCCCCCTTTTCAACCCTTGTACCTGGTAGAGGATCTTGGAAGATTATGTGTCCCTCTTCTATTTGATCACTGTATTGCCTTTGTTGGATCGATATCCTGAGCCCCATTGCCGAGAGTATCTCGGATGCCTCTGTGAGTGTCTTGCCCTGTAGAGATGGGACTTCCTCTGTGTTTTTTATAATCCAGATATAATAGATAAGATAGGCACATAATACACCGATTATAAAAAACACAAAAGAGTAGAAAATTAATTTCAAAAACCTTTTCATCTCATTGAACCAAATTTAGATCCTTCTTTTATTCTTCTACCCTGAATAAATGCAGTAGCAGTCATTGCCCTTTTTCCTTCTGGCTGGAGTTCTATGATAGATACATACCCATCCCCACACCTTACGAACAGTTCCCTTTTTCTGTGAGATATCAATGTTCCTGGGGTCTCTAATTGATCTCCATTTTCTTTATCCATTACCCTGACTTTTAAAATCTTTATTCTCTCTCCATCAAGATATGTAAAGGCACAGGGCCATGGATTCATCCCCCTTACAAAGTTGAAGATCCTTATTGAGTTCCATGACCAGTCAATGAGTCCATCCTCCTTTTTCAGCATTGGTGCATATGATGGCTCGCCTGTCTGTGGTTTTGGCTTCAATATGCCCTTCTCAAGCCCATCAAGTGCTTTTAAAAGTAAACTTGCCCCTATCTCTGAAAGCCTAAGGGAGAGGCTACCTGCTGTATCATCAGGCAAAATCTGAACCTCCTCCTGTAGAAGAATAGGGCCTGTATCCATGCCCTCATCCATCTTCATTATGGTTACACCTGTTTGGGTCTCTCCATTTATGATTGCCCAGTTTATGGGTGCTGCTCCTCTGTACTTTGGCAGGAGCGATGCATGGACATTTATACATCCATAGATAGGGATATCGAGTAAATCCCTCTTCAATATCTGTCCATAGGCAACCACTACAATAACAGATGGATTCAAAACCCTTATCTCATCTATAAATACCCTGTCAGATGCCCTTTCAGGCTGTATTACCTTAATACCCCTTTTCAGTGCCTCTTGTTTAACAGGAGAAGGCCTCTTTTTTCTTCCCCTTCCAGCCACTCTATCAGGTTGTGTAACAACACCCATCACCTCATGGTGTGAACTCATGAGTGCCCTCAGGCTTGGTAGTGCAAATTCAGGAGTTCCAAAAAAGACTATCCTCACCTTTACAAGATCTTTTTCCTTTCAGCAGCGAGTATCTTAGAATATCTCTTTTTAAAGAGTTCTCGTTTTATCTTGCCTATTCTGTCAATAAATAGATACCCATTTAGATGATCTATCTCATGCTGTAATGCCCTTGCAAGTATCCCCTCTGCCTCTATCTCAATGGGCTTGTTGTGTTTATCAACTCCTCTTACCTTTACCCTTTTTGCCCTCTTTACCACGGTTGTATAACCTGGAATACTCAAACAACCTTCCTCAGAGGCATCCTCTCCCTCCATCTCAATGATTTCAGGATTTATGAGCACGATGAGTTCGGCCTTTTCATCTCTGGGACTTACATCAATCACTGTGACCCGTTTTGAGACACCCACCTGATTTGCAGCAAGTCCAATCCCTGGAGCCGCATACATGGTCTCGATCATGTCGTCAATGAGTTTGTGTAAATCTCTGTCAAACTTTATAACAGGCTCACTCTTTACCCTCAGTATTTCGTCAGGATATCTCCTTATCTCCAATATGGCCATATGTTAATCTAATCCATTTTAAAACTGAAACACAAGCATTAAAAAATCTCGATTGATTATATGATTTCCTGATATAATTGAATTATAGAAAGTCTGGTGGGAAGGGGGCTTGTGAATGAATAATCAACTCAAGACATATGCAATAATTGGGGCAATTACATTTTTAATAGGGATATTTATTGGCTACTCCATATGGGGAGTTCCAAAGAAAAAGGAAAA
>Ga0180895_1081_pt1 | contig 11774 bp, 13 predicted proteins | sample Deesub1362A_J573_FD_124280 | JGI IMG/M metagenome (GOLD analysis project Ga0180895, IMG submission 124280) | Nitrospirae bacterium JdFR-83
CGAATGATCATTGAGTACCGAACGCTCAGCAAACTCAAGAGCACATACATAGATGCACTTCCCAGGATGATCCATCCACACACAGGCAGAATACACACCTCATTCAATCAGACAGTTACTGCCACAGGCAGGCTCTCAAGTTCAGAGCCAAATCTCCAGAATATTCCAATAAGGGGAGAATGGGGTACAAAGATAAGGGAGGCATTTATTGCTGATAAGGGGTTTATCCTGCTTTCATCAGACTACTCACAGATCGAGTTACGCATACTTGCGCATCTGAGCAATGATTCGAATCTGATAAAGATATTCACCAGTGATGGTGATATCCATGCATCCACTGCATCTGAAATCTTTGGAGTCCCTCCAGAGGATGTTACTCCTGACATGCGGAGGAGTGCAAAGAGTGTCAACTTTGGAATAGTCTATGGTATAAGTCCCTTTGGACTGGGTCAGCAACTGAATATATCACCTGAGGAGGCAAAAGGTTATATTGAGAGATACTTTAAAAAGCACAAAGGAGTGAAGAATTATATCGAGGCACAGATAATGAGGGCGAAGAAGAATGGGTATGTTGAGACCATAACAGGGAGGAAGAGGGCAATCCCTGAATTGAGGAGTAAAAACAAGAGCACAAAACAACTTGGTGAGAGGCTTGCTGTGAATACTCCAATTCAGGGCTCTGCTGCTGATATAATTAAAATAGCAATGATAAATATCTCAAAGAGGATAAGAGAAGAGGGGCTCAGGACGAGATTGATACTCCAGGTGCATGATGAATTGCTCTTTGAGGTCCCTGAGGATGAGATTGAGATTGCAGAGGAGATCATAAGGTATGAAATGGAAAATGCAGTGACCCTCAGGGTACCATTAAAGGTAGATATTGGAAAGGGGAAGAACTGGGCAGAGACCCATTAATTTATGATCAGGAGGTGATCTCAGGATTCCATCAGTCTTTGGGAATACCTCAGGAATAAAAAAGAGTGAACTGAGATTAATTGAGCGGATCTATCGAAGACGCATACCCAAAAACAAGATAGTCACCCCTGACATTGCACGCCTCCTTGCTGAGTACTCTGCAAAAATTGGCAGGCAGATAGGGATTCTTGTTACCAGGAACGGAATTATTACCCACATAATAATTGGGGATGCCAAAGGTATCTTCATACCTGATCTCTCTGATTATCCTCTTGGGAGAAAGGTCCTGAGAGGGCTCAGACTCATACACACCCACCTCAAGAGCGAACCTGTAAATCAGGATGATATCACAGACCTGTCCCTGCTCAGGCTGGATGCCCTTATTGTAGTGGGAATGAAGGATGGTCTTCCAGAGACAATCACAGTTGCCCATCTTTATCCCAAAAAGGAGGATCAGGGATATGAGATCATAGGCCCTGTCTCAATACATGGAATTGATCATGCCTTTGAGGCATTTGATGAATTTATCACAATGATAGAGGAGGGACTCAAGACAAGGCAGAACAGAATCGATACAGATGGTTCAAAAGAGAGGGCAGTGCTTGTGAGTGTCTCGACAAGGCCAAGATATGAATTAGAGGATTCAATGGAGGAACTCAAGGAACTGGCACGTTCAAGCAATGTAGAGGTGCTTGATACAATTATTCAGAGGCCAAAGCAAATAAATCCCAAATACCTTCTTGGTGAAGGAAAGATGAAGGAACTGGTAATAAATGCCATGAATAAGGGTGCATCTCTCCTCATATTTGATCAGGATCTGAATCCATCGCAGATCAAGGCCATAAGTGAGATTACAGAATTAAAGGTAATTGACAGGACACAACTCATACTCGACATATTCGCAAGGAGGGCACATAGCAGGGATGGAAAAGTCCAGGTGGAACTGGCACAGTTAAGATACAGGCTTCCGAGGCTTACTGGTAAGGGCACAGCAATGTCAAGGCTGATGGGTGGGATCGGTGGAAGGGGACCTGGAGAGACAAAATTAGAGGTGGACAGGAGGCGGGTAAGAGAAAGGATTGCATTTCTTGAAAAACAACTCAAGGCACTCAGCAAGGCCAGGTTACAGAGAAAGGCACGAAGGGTTGAGAGCGGACTCCCTATTATCTCCATAGTTGGCTATACCAATGCAGGGAAGTCAACACTCCTTAATACCCTTACAAAGAGCAAGACATTCGTGGAAGACAAGATGTTTGCAACACTCGATACAGCCACAAGGAGGCTCAGATTTCCGCGTGAGAGGGATGTGATTATTACAGACACTGTTGGTTTTATAAGAAATCTGCCAAAAGACCTGATTGCTGCATTTAAGTCAACCCTTGAGGAACTTGAGGATGCTGACCTCCTGCTTCATGTGGTTGATATATCGAATCCAAGATTCCCCCAGCATATAGAGTCAGTTGAGAAGATCCTTGCTGAACTTGGCCTCTCTGATAAACCCTCGCTCCTTGTATTCAATAAGATAGACCTTGTTGACCCTGAGATAGTGGAGAATCTATCAAGGAGATACAGGGCAGTGCCTGTATCAGCAATAAAACCAGAGACACTGCCCCGCCTGCTTCAGGAGATAGAACAGATACTCTGGCCTGAAAAGAAGGTAATAACCTCTGCACTATAAATTAGACCCTAAGGGGACTAAAAAATAAAAAAGGAGAGGAAAGATTTGGTAGCGGGGGTAGGATTTGAACCTACGACCTTCGGGTTATGAGCCCGACGAGCTACCTGACTGCTCCACCCCGCGAATAATCTATATATAAATTACTTCAATCCATCTAAAAAGTCAACTTCACATCTAATCTCAAGACATATTTCTCTTTATTATTTCAGCCAGTTCTTCTGCTATGAGTGTGATATCATCCATATTTTCTCCTTCGACCATGATCCTGATCTTTGGCTCAGTGCCTGATGGCCTTACAAGGACCCTTCCATTGCCTACCTTTTTTTCTGCCTTCTTAATTGCAGAAATAATCGTTGGATACTCACTCATTGTCTGTGGATCTCTTACAGGTACATTCACGAGGACCTGTGGAAATATGGGGATGTCAGAGGTGAGCTCAGACAGCCTCTTTTGGGTCCTTGACATCAGAGAGAGTACCTGCAGGGCAGTAATAGGGCCATCTCCTGTGGTATTGCAATCTAAAAACACAATGTGTCCTGATTGCTCACCACCAAGATTACATCCCTGATTGAGCATCTCTTCAACCACGTACCTGTCTCCAACCTTTGTTCGTATGAGTTTTATCCCAAATTTCTTGAGATATATCTCGAGCCCGATATTGCTCATCACAGTGGCAACAACAGCGTTATTTTTGAGCCTGTCATTCTTTTTCATATCCCGAGCACACATGGCCATTATCTTGTCACCATCCACAATCTCTCCCTTTTCATCACACAGAATGGTCCTATCAGCATCACCATCATGGGCAATCCCTATGTCTGCCCTGTACTGCAACACTGCCTGCCTCATTGTCTCTGGATGGGTAGCACCACAGTTGTCATTGATATTCAGGCCATTTGGTTTATCACATATGGAAATGACATCAGCACCCAATTCAGCAAGCACAGTGGGTGTAATCTTATATGCAGCCCCATTTCCACAATCCACCACCACACGCAGACCCTCAAGGGTCATCCCTCTTGGAAATGTTGCCTTTATGTACTCTATGTACCTTCCTGCAACATCATCCACCCTTTTTGCCCTCCCAATACCTGCACCCTCTGGTCTCAATTTTTCGAGTTTCTTTGAATACATAACCTTTTCTATTTCTTCTTCTAATTCATCTGGTAATTTGAATCCGTCCGAGGAAAAAAACTTTATTCCGTTATCATCATAAGGATTGTGAGAGGCTGAAATTACAATGCCAGCATCCACCCTGAGGCTNCTCGTTGCAAAGGCAATCCCTGGCGTGGGCAGTGGGCCAACGAGTATCACATCACAGCCTGCTGAACAGATGCCCGATGTAAGGGCACTCTCAAGCATATAGCCTGAAAGGCGTGTATCTTTCCCAATGAGTATCTTATTACGGCTGTTCTTCTTTTTGAGTACATATGCTGCTGCCCTTCCAACCTCAAATGCCACCTCACCAGTCATTGGGTGGTGATTTGCCTTACCACGGATTCCATCTGTACCAAATAGTTTCTTTCTCTTCTTTTTCTCTCCCATTTCCCCACCTCGGTCTAAGGTGTTTTTATTCTCTTAACGGAAATATGCACTGTGACTTTATTAATATTACGCCCGATACGTGAATCGTCTATATCAATACCGGCACGATACTGAATATCGGTGTTAATACCATTTATGTCCAGTAGTTCTGTCCTTACAGAGTTGATTTCTGATATCAGACTCATTGGTCCCTCAATTATTATACTGTCTGGGTCAACCCTTACCGCATCTATGATATATCCCTTCGCTGGTAATCCTGTAATGGAGGGACTTACCTTGACCTTCTTTCTCATCTCTCTTTCCACCATTACACTCACTGTCTCGGGTTCAATATTTCTCACCACAATGGTCTTTGGGATAGATATATTTGATCTTGAAAGATTGAAAAACATACGACCCGGTTCTGCATTACTGAGGTCTATGGTCGCACTTATATCCCCTGTCTCAAGTGTCCTCAGGAGATTTTTTGATCCCTCTATGTTTACCCTTACTGTCTCTGGAGAGTCAACCACAACAAGACCTTTGGGAAGATTGGTTATCTTTAAAGGTATGTCCAGTGTCATATTTGATCTTCCACTAAGGATGACAAAGACCCACAGCGAAATGGCAATAATTAGTGAACCTATTTTGAGTTCAATGTTTTTTGTCAGGAAATCCTTTATCATTTCTTCTTCTCTATAAAATACTCTGCGAGAAAGTCTCTTAATGAGCTCATGTCCATATGCCTGTTGACTGTATTTCCAACAGCGGTAGTAATTGTACCTGTCTCCTCAGAGATAATGATCACCACTGCATCGGTCTCCTCAGTGAGTCCAATGCCAGCCCTGTGTCTGGTACCGAGTGATTTGGAGATGTTTGTACTCAGGGAAAGGGGAAGGAAACACCCAGCAGCCACCACCCTGTTTCCCCTTATAATTACTGCACCATCGTGGATTGGAGATGCAGGATGAAATATACTGAGTAATAGTTCCCTTGAGACTTTTGCATCAAGTTGAGTACCCATCTCTATAAAGTCCTTTAGATTGGTCTCCCTTTCTATCACTATAAGTGCTCCTATTTTTCTATTTGCCAGTGATACAGAGGCCCTTACAATCTCCTCTACTGACTTTACCTCTTCTGCGGAGGCAAAGGATGGAAAGAACTTGGCCTCTCCCATATGGGCAAGTGTCCTCCTTATCTCTGGTTGAAAGAGGATAATAAGGGCAAGTACTATCTGGGTCCACAGGCTCTGGATTATCCAGTCTATGGTATATAGACCAGCATATCTGGAAAATAGGAGGATTACAAAAACCACCCCCAACCCCATGAGCATCTTAGCAGCACGGGTGCCTTTTATGATTAACAGAATCCTGTAAATGATAGCGGACACCAGTATGATGTCCACTATATCCTGCCATCTGATCAGATCAAGAATACGCATTAACCTTCCTTATTGTTATTTTTAATCTTATTATTATACAAATTTAATTTCGATCCCAAAATACATTTTTGTAATCACATCACATATGCAACTCCATAGATATAAATAAAATGTCCTGTGATCTCAAGTGTATCTTCCTCCCAATCATCAGGGAGAGGCCAGTAAGGCTCAGCATCTCTGAGTGCCTTCAGTGCTGCCTCATCAAGGTCTCTGTAGCCTGATGTCCTGAGGAGTTCTACACTTCCAAGACTTCCATCTCTGTTAATCGTAAATCTTATGTATAAGTCCCCTGAAATGCCCCTCCTGGCAGCCTCTTTTGGATATTTCCACACACTCTCTATCCGCTCTTTGAGCATCCTGAGATATCCCCTGTGCTTAAATTCACCGGTATCAAAGGAGAGCCCTCTTTTAGGAGGTGTATTTAATTTTGCGTATTTATTGATTATCTCGCTGTCAAAGAGTGCTGAAGGTGGTATTATTACCTCTCCTTTTGTAGAGGAATCTCTCTGGGCATGGGAATTTCTGATTATCTCTTCAGATGACTTTTTATCACCTTCTCTTTCAATCCCGTGCTCTCTACCTGCTGATATTCCACCAAACATAGTTTCAGGCCTGAGATCTTTATCAATATGCCTCGGCTTCCTTCTCCTTGGAATAGGCTTTATCCTTCTCTTTTCTACCCTCTCTGCTATTTCTTCCTCGTAGTGAGGACTGACGAGCATTACATTAAAAATTCTGAGGTCTCTCTCATAGATCAGGACATTGTTCAGTATCCATATGATTGTAAGATGAAATAAAAGGGAAATGATTATGTATTTCTGGAGTCTCAATTTTATTAGCCATGCTATGGTTTATATAAACTATTTTACTCTACTTTCAGTCCTGGTGGGAATGGACAGTAAATATATGCCCTCTCAGGAATAGCATTCTTATATGGATAGAAATATGCAGAGATCTTGAAAAAGAAATTACCCATACTCCCTGAGATACTTCCATCCTTGTTTTCTTTCCATGCACGGGTCTTTGATAGTTCATTGATAGCCACGATTATATATAAATTATCCTCCTCCATACTACTAATGTCTTCAGGACTCGGTACAGGTACACCTTTTTTGTCACCATAGGGTGTATGTGAGTGAAAGTCTCCGACTATCTGCAATTTGGAAAAATTAGCAAGGATGGGCTGGATCTTTTTCTCATCTTTGTGATGAAAGATTACGCCCCTGCGTTTTCTCCTTGCTGTCTGTAATCCAAAGGCATACTCTACAATAAATCTATCAGGCAGACGATAACCAAGGAGATATCCGAGTGACTCACGTTTAAATACCTCTGCACTGCTGATGAGCAGGCCCATAAAGGCATTTTCAGAAAGATAGACCTTCATGGGCCTGACCTTTTTTATTTTTCGAGACGGTGTTCTGGTATCCTTACTGTCATCACTGGGCATGGTGCCCTCCTCACAACCCTCTCAGCAGTATTCCCGAATATCAGCCTCTCTATACCGACCCTGCCGTATGTTCCCATTACAATGAGATCGATCTTTTCGTCTCTGGCAAAGTTAACAATCTCCTCCCACGGGATTCCCTCAACCACTTTTTTTTCTACGTTTTTCAGCCCCCTTATCTCCTCAACACAGCAGTGGGTGATCTCCTGCATCGCCCACTCCTGTAATTCTTTAAATACCTCATCAGAAGATATGTGGGGAATATGAATGCCTGTTGCTCTTATAATATCATAAACCACATGGAGTATATAAAGTTTTGCATTATAATGTTTTGTAAGATCAACTGCAACAGGTAGGGCTATCTCAGAGCCCTTGGAAAAATCTGTGGGGAAAAGAATACGCTCAACTTTCATAAGTAATCCTCCTTTTGATAATGAAATTAATCATTTATGACAACCATTATAGCCGAGATTTATATTAGGTGCAATAAAAATCATGAATTTAGCCAGTATATTATAATTAGGCCCTTGAGTGTGAGCAAAGGATCAATGTGATCTACCTTTATATAAGGGGCGATTAATTCTGCATATCCTCCTGTGGCAATTATAAGGGGATCTTNCTTGATCTCCTTTTTCATCTCTCTTATTATCCGCTCCACTGCACCAGCCTGTCCCAAAATTATACCTGAGGCAATATTACCATGTGTATCAGAACCCAATAACCGGACTGGGTGATTGAGATCAATTCTGGGAAGCAAAGCCGTATTCTTCGAAAGTGTCTCAACCGAGAGTCCAGGGCCCGGCATTATTGCCCCTCCAAGAAATCTTCCATCACCCGTGACAAGGCAACATGTGGTAGCAGTGCCAAAATCCAGGATCACACAATCCCTTTTGTATAAATGATGAGCTGCAACAGCATTTGCAATCCTGTCAGCACCAAGCCTTGAAGGTTTTTTTATCATAAATCTAAGGCCTGTATTTAATTTGTGACTCACAATTATTGGATCTGTAGTAATTACAGACTTAATGGCTACTGCGATGGACTTTGTTTCCTGAGGGACAACAGAGGAGAGCACACATCCATTAACAGACCTTGTTCTGTTCTCTTTAAGAAAATCCCTCAATAATGATTCATATTCTCTGTCAGATCTCCTGCCCCTCTCTGTTGTAATCCTTTTGGTCTTTATCCTTTCTCCAATACCAAGACCAATGGTTATACTCGTATTGCCTATATCGATTAGAAGTAATTTCTTACCTTTCAGGTATGCCTTAATATCGTAACCTCCCCTGATATAAACGTCTTTATATGATACGGATCAAGCCTTACCCTGAGACACCCGTGATCATCAATATCCATTGCTGTTCCAGAATATATGACTCCATTGTGATTTATCGTTATCTCCTTATTGAATAGAGAGTTTAACCGATTAAAGGACCTTTTAATAACTTCTTTATCATGATCTAAAAGTTTTTTATACAGCATATCCAAATTGATAATGAGTGATTTAAGGACTTGAACTCTGTCAATCTCTCTTCCTCTCTCTATCATCATGGATGTGCTTATATCCCTTATCTCTGGAGGAAACATTTCTGGTTTCATATTCACATTTATCCCTATTCCTGCAGCAATAAATTCTGTATCTCGAATTCCTGTTCTTGCCTCTACAAGGATTCCAGCGACCTTTCGATGATTAATAATAACATCATTTGGCCATTTGATTTCAGCCTGAAGGCCTGAACACTCTCTAATTGCCTCTACAGTAGCAATCGCACATATAAGACCAGAAAGTGGGATGTCTTTGGGATCTTCTGGAGTCCTGAGTATGGCAGTAAAATAGATATTGATACCAGGTGGTGAGATCCATCTTCTCCTGAATCTTCCCCTTCCTGCTGTCTGTGAATCAGCAACAATGATTATTCCCTCAGGAGCAGGATTGGTTTTTATAATATCAAGTGCAATATCATTGGTGGATGTGGTGGAATCAAAAAAAATTATATCTCTAAGCACATCTGTCTCTACAAAAATGGAGCGGATTTCTCCGAGCCTATCTTTTGACCCTTTCTCCTGTCTCAGTGACTCCTTTTACCCTCCCACTGACATTCATCAAAAAGTACACATTCTCCACACTTTGGTCTTGAAGCAGTACAGGTATATCTTCCATGGAGTATAAGTGCGAGGTTTAATTTAGTGAGCCTATTCTGGGGAAATTGTTCTATGAGTCTTTTTTCAACCTCATCAGGATCATCAGAATTCACAAGGCCGAGTCTATTTGAGACCCGAAGTACATGGGTATCAACTGCCATTGTCGTCTGTCTGCCAAAGGCACTACCAAGTACCATATTAGCAGTCTTTCGTCCTACTCCTGGAAGAGTTGTCAATGCCTCTATAGAGTCCGGTACCTTACCCTTATATTCTTCAACCAGTTTCTTACAGCACTTTATAATGAGCCGAGCCTTGTTTTTATAAAATGTTATCTGTCTGATATCATTTTCGAGTCTCTCAGGATCTGCCTCTGCATAGTCCTTTGCACTTCGGTATTTCTTAAATAAAGACTTGGTAACCTCATTGACCTTGGCATCGGTACACCTCGCAGCCAGTATAGTGGCAATAAGTAATTCCAGAGGGCTCGAAAAATTGAGTTCAATCCTTGGATCAGGGTATTTCTTCAGCAGTAGTTTTGCTATCTTATCTGGATTCGGCATATCTGCTCTTTTAAATAGAATCCCTATTCCTCCTTCAGTATTCTTACCTCTATCTTTCCCTTCAGACCATCAGCAAATCTCTTTGCGTCCTTTTCTGAACCAACTATTGAATTGTAGTGCATGGGAATGGCTATCTTGGGCTGTATATCGAGTGCTGCTTTGACAGCCTCATCAGCAGTCATCACATATGTGCCTGAGACAGGCAGAAGTGCAATATCTGCCCTTATGTCCTTCATCTCTGGTATATAATCTGTGTCACCTGCTATATAGATTCGCTGACCCATTACAGTGAACACATAACCTACCCAATTTTGATTCTTTGGATGAAAATGTTTATTGGTGTTGTATGCAGGTACTGCCTCAATATCAATACCCTCAACCCTCAATCTGTCCCCGGGTCTTACTGTTTTTATATTTCCTGAGAGCTTTGCTGCACAATCAGGAGTGGCAACTATTATGGTATGCTCTCCCTGGATTTTCTTTACATCCTCTGGTGAACAGTGATCAAAATGTTCATGTGTTATAAGAATTATATCCGCCTTATCCTCCTTTTTGATGTTATAGGGATCAGTATAAATCACCTTTTCTCCTATAATCTTGAAGGTATCATGACCAAGCCAGTGGATATTCTCAATCATATTAATTCCCTCCTTTCCATATGTAGATGAAAGCATTGACAAGACCATAAAACTAAAGACAATCACACATATTTTAAAGACCTTCATATTATCATCCCCTTTCTTCTGGATAAAGTAATTATATACCATACTCTTTGAATTTTGAATCAGATTATTGGGATACCAGAAGGTCTATTTAAAGGAGAGAAAAATTGGTGGAGCTGAGCGGGATCGAACCGCCGACCTCGTGAATGCCATTCACGCGCTCTCCCAACTGAGCTACAGCCCCTTATTTAAATTAAAGTTTATTACGTAAATTAATATTTTTCAAGCAAACACTTTCCTCAAAGAATAATCTCTTTGAAGAAAGTGGATTGTTTCAGATTAAACAATTTGTAGTGTGACAGTGCTGTGACAGTAAATGTGACATGTCACAATAATATATAAAATCTTCAGGGCGGTAAGACAAATTTTTTCAATAAATACAGGTAATTACGAATTTAATTTTGGCATAAATATTGCTTTTTTATAAAAATGTCTGATTCTCCCAAAGTAAAAAGGGTGGAGGTGTAGGTGTTTATGAAAAGAAAAATGATCTTTATGATGGTATTCATATTGTTGTTTACCACTTATACCGCTGTCTATTCCTATGACATAAATTGGGGGTACACAGAGTGGACATCAGAGACAAATAGCACAGTTTACGATGGAGTAGATATATATACTGATGATGCCTGGGATACAAATTACGATTCACCAAATGTTACCTCATCCACAAACCTAAATTACCCCAATCAAACATCCTCTGCCGAGGCAACATTGCTACCTGATAATCCAGGATATATACATACCTATGTGGATAATGCTCTGAGTGAAAGTTATACATATTCTTCAGCATCTGCAGATCTTAGTTTTACAGGTGACTTTACTGCTGAATATCCTTATCTTGTTATTGATTATTCCTATTCATATAATATCTATGCTCAGGGAAGAGACAATAATGCCGATGCTACCAATAGTGTATTTATCTCTATATGTGTCTTTGATTATACGAGCTTTTCTCCATTATTTGGTTGTCCAAGCGGGGAGTTCCCCTTCTATCTCATGAACGATGAGGTAGGAGTAAGTGGCATAGGAGAGGATTCATCAAGTGGAAGTGATTCAGGAATTATTAACATCCCTGTAGAAATAGGTCACTATATTGGGGTGGATATCAGGGGTTCTGAATATGCCTTTGCCAGTGGTAATGCAAGGGCTGGATCATCATCTATGTATGCAGATTTTTCTCTGTATGCCTCACATACAGTAGTTCCTGAGCCAGTTAGTTCAGTGTTATTTATAATTGGTGGAGGTATTCTCGGAGGTAGGCTCTTTGTAAAAAAGAAAAACTGCTAATTTAAAATATTCCTTCTCTACATTGTCCACATAGTGGTTTATCTTTTTTCACCCATCG
>Ga0180895_1175_pt1 | contig 11680 bp, 12 predicted proteins | sample Deesub1362A_J573_FD_124280 | JGI IMG/M metagenome (GOLD analysis project Ga0180895, IMG submission 124280) | Nitrospirae bacterium JdFR-83
GATTATTCTCTTTCTTCCACCGCTTAAAAAGAGAATTCTCTATTCCCATACTGTCTAAGAGCTTTCCAACCACAAAGTCCACAATATCGTTTATATCTTTGGGGCTGTGATAAAAGGCAGGTACAGGAGGTGCCACTATTACTCCCATCTTAGAGAGCCTTAACATATTCTCAATGTGAATGGTATTGAATGGCATCTCCCGAGGGGATATCAAGAGTTTCCTTCCCTCCTTGAGTATTACATCTGCTGCCCTTTCAATGAGATTGNCGGCATATCCATGTGAGATTGCTGACATGGTCTTCATAGAACACGGGACAATAAACATCCCAGATGTCCTGAATGATCCGCTCGAGATAGGAGCAAAAAGATCAGATTCATGATAGAAATTTATATTCCCTGAGGAAAAATAGGATCTTATTTTCTCCTGGATTAAATGGGTCTCTTCTGCAGACCAGTCTATCCCTGTTTCATCTTTTATTATTGAAAATGCTGTAGTTGAAATACATAAATGAACTTTATGATCCAATTTAAGGAGTGCATCAATAAGCCTTATACCATATATAGATCCACTCGCTCCTGTAATTGCAACAATATAAGAGGTCATTTTTATATTTTAGTAGGAAATGCTTTATTTTTCACTTGATTATCTTAATTAATATCCTTTTATGCCCTGCAAACGGGAGTCTATACTCCATAATCTCCAGATTATCCATATTAAGTCCTTCTATCTCTTGCAGATATCCAGGTCCTTTGCTGATGATCAAACTCCCTCCATCCCTTACATAGGGAGAAGCCACTTTTATAAACTCTTTGACCTTGAATGTGGCCCTTGAGAGTATGGCATCGAAATAACCTTCGTATTTCCTGTCAAGGGCCTCTGTTCTTCCATGAATTACTTCTACACCCGAGAGATTTAATCTTCTAATTATATTTTTGAGAAAGGCGACCTTTTTCCTTGATGATTCAATAAGTGAAACATAGAGACCTGGCCTTATGATCTTCATTGGTAACCCAGGGAATCCAGCGCCTGAGCCAGCATCTGCAATTCGGGATATCTCCTCAGGCATTATGGTGAGATAAAGAATAGAATCAAGAAAATGTTTGATTACTATATCCTTTTCATTCTCTAAGGATGTGAGACTATACACCCTGTTCCATCTTTTTAATTCATTCATATAGGTCATGAATTGATCGAGTGTATAATCATCAAGTTGTATTCCAAAACGCTTACACCCCCTTCTGAGAATGTCTCTTGGCTCTATCTTCATGGTACCCTACCTGTATGAACCGTGGTTATCCCGAGGCTGAGTTTTCTGTATGAAACATCTCTGAGGCCTGCACTGAGCATTATCTTTGAGAATTCATCAGGTGCTGGAAAATCGAGCATGGATGCGGGTAAGTATCGATAAGCACCCTTTCTGCCAGAGATAAGTTCTCCTATAATCGGCAATATCTTTGTGATATAGAATCTATAGGGGATCCTGAAGAGCGGATTCTGAATCGAGGCAAATTCGAGTATCACAATTACACCTCCACTCTTCACAACCCTGGCCATCTCAGATATACCTGCTCTGTAATCATTCACATTGCGAATACCAAATGCAATAATGGCTGCATCAAATGTATTATCAGGAAAGGGCATAAACATTGCATCGCCTGCAACGAGATTTACCCTTCTACCACATCCTGCTCTTTGAATCTTCTTATTTCCGAGCATCAGCATCTCTATGCTGAAATCAANACCTGTAATCCTTGCCCCTCTGTGCTGATTTGCGATCTCGATTGCAACATCACATGTGCCTGTAGCCACATCAAGGCATAATTTAGCCCCTGAATCCAAGAGGGTCTTTACTGCATATCTACGCCAGTATCTATCGATTCCAAGACTCAATATCCTGTTAAGGAGATCATAGCGAGGGGCAATCATTGAGAACATCTTGCTGATACGGGATGGATCTTTTGACGGAGCCCTCATGAGAATCAAAGTTTATCTCATATGACTTTATGAGTCAATTATTTAGAAAATAAGGAAGAGTGAACATTTTATGATTAACTGTGTTAAAATCCAACATTAAAGGAGGCTGGTATGAAAAAGGTCCTTTTTCATACAGAGACACTTTCATTTACTGCTGAGTTTAATGATTCACCAGCAGCAGAGATTATTATAAATAGTCTTCCTATTGAGTCAGAGGTCTCTACCTGGGGAGATGAGATATATTTCAGCACAGGAATTACTGCCCCTTCAGAGGGTGCCACTATGGAGGTCAATATTGGAGATATTGCTTATTGGCCTGATGGAAAGTGTATATGCATATTCTTTGGAAGGACTCCTGCAAGTACATCTGACAACCCTGTGCCAGCAAGCCCTGTTGTGATTATCGGAAAGACCAGAGAATCTCCTGAATCCCTCAGAAAGATCAGAGAAGGTGAGAGAATCAGGGTGTCAATTGCTTGATCACAAAATCCAGTGAAGATAGCGATCATACGGAAGAAATATATATTCCACGGAGGAGCAGAGGGGTTTTCCACAAGATTTATTGAGCACCTTATCAGAGCAGGACATGAAGTACACATATTTGCAATTAAGTGGGATACAGACCTTGCTGTTTCTAATGTTTATTTCCACAGGATCCCTGCAATAAGATTTAATTCCTTTCTTAGAGATCTCTCTTTTGCCATTTCTTCTTATTTTATATTGAAAAGATACAGACAACACCTCGACATAATTCAGACCCATGACAAGACCCTCTATCAGGACATATACCGTGCTGGTGATGGATGCCACATAGAGTGGCTTAAAAAGCGGTGGCAAGATGCCACATTTATTTCAAGGGTGTCCATTCTGTTAAACCCCTATCACTGGCTGATTCTTATCCTTGAGAGGATCATTTTTAAGGGCCGAAGATTCAAAAAGATAATCGCTATATCCAGAATGGTAAGGGATGAGATCCTTGACAATTATCATATAAATCCTGAGGATATAGAGGTCATTTATAATGGAGTTGACCTTGAGAGGTTTCATCCTAAGAATAAAAGGATCTTTAGAGAAGAGGTGAGGAGAGAGTTTGGGATAAAAGATCAGGACTTTGTGATACTCTTTGTAGGCTCAGGATTTGAGAGAAAGGGTTTGAGATATTTAATTGAATCTATAGAATTAATCGATAAACCAGTATGCCTCATGATCGTTGGCAAGGGTAATGAAAGGAGTACGAGGAAATATATTAGAAAACAACGAGTGATATTTTGTGGCCCCCGGAAGGAGATTTACAAGTATTATGCCTCTGCAGATGTATTTGTATTTCCAACATTATATGAGCCATTTGGTAATGTGCACCTTGAGGCCCTTGCCTCAGGTCTTCCTATAATAACTACAAAAAGGAGTGGTGCATCAGAAATAATAGAAAATGGTAAACATGGGTTTGTTGTTAACGAGCCTGATGATATACACGAGATAGCTCGATGTATCGAATATCTGATGGACAGTGATAGACTCCACCAGATGAGTACAGAGGCAAGAAGACTTGCTGAGGGATTTTCATTCGAAAAATGTATATCTGAGATGGAGCGTGTTTATCACTCCATACAATAGCAAGGAGGCAGATCCTTGTTTCCTGTATCTGTAGCAATCATTACAAAAGATGAAGAGGCAAACATAGAGGATGCTCTGAAGAGTGTATCTGATGCCCAGGAGATAGTAGTCGTTGATGCCTTCAGTACAGACAGCACCATTGAGATCTGCAAAAAATACACAGATCATATATTCCAGCACGAGTGGCAGGGATATGCAAAACAGAAACAGATAGCGGTTGATCATTGTACCCTGCCATGGGTATTGATCCTTGATGCAGATGAGAGGGTTACCCCGGAGTTAAAGAAGGAGATCNCAGACCTCCTGCCAGAGACAGATCATGATGGCTTTTATATTCCGAGGAAGAACTACTTTCTTGGTAAATGGATAANACATGGAGGATGGTGGCCTGATTATACCCTCAGGCTCTTCAAAAAGGAGAAGGGTAAACTCGAACCAAGAGAGGTACATGAAAGGGTAATTGTAGATGGTAGCATAGGATATCTCAAAAACCCATTAGTACACTACACCTACTGGAGCATGTCTGACTTCATAAAGAGGATGGAAAACTACTCAACCCTCTCTTCTCTCGAGATAAAAAGGGAGGGTAAAAAGGCTGGAATACTCTCCCTTACTGTGAGACCTGCTTTAACATTTTTAAAAATGTACTTTCTCAGAGGTGGTTTTCTGGACGGCAAGAGGGGGTTCATGTTAGCCATACTCTACAGTTTCTATACCTTTTTAAAATATGCAAAGACCTGGGAAGGGCAGAGATAACACAGAGATACCAGAGGAGGACTTAAAACGTCTTGTCTCTGCAATGATAAAGACCCTTGAATTGGGCATTGCAGTGGTGTATGGAGAAGAGGATGAAGGACCTGAGAAGATTGTGGACTGTCAATCAAAACTCTCCAAATGCAAGGCCCTGTGTTGTACATTTCAGTTTGCCCTCACCAAAGAGGAGGTCAAAAAGGGCCATATAAAATATGATCCCAAGAGGCCATATTTTATAGCCCGTGATCCTGATGGATACTGTCCTCACCTGAATAGAGCCTCTCTCAGATGCACAATATGGAAAGATCGTCCCATGAGATGCCGTAAATATGATTGTAAGGATGATGGTTATAACTGGTAAGAGTATGTTTTTATGATATAATGTCCTCTATGCGAGTAATCATTGTAGGTGCGGGCGAGGTAGGCTATCAAATAGCAAAGTTCCTCTCCACCGAGAATGTCGAGGTAGTGATCATAGACAAAGACAAAAATAAAGTCAGCAGGATCAATGAAGAACTTGATGTGGCTGTAATAGAAGGAGAGGGAGGTTCTCCATCTGTCCTGCAAGAGGCTGGTGCTGCAGACTGTGATATCCTCCTTGCTGTTACAGACATGGATGAGACCAATATGATTTCCTGCCTGGTGGCAAAGACCATGTTCAACATACCAAGGTCTGTTGCCAGGATAAGGAATCTTGAATATTTCTCAAACAGGGTGCTCCTGAATGCACTCGGAATAAACCCTGCAATAAGTCCTGAGATAGAGGCTGCCAAGGCAGTGATAAGGTTGATCGAGGTACCCTTTGCTGCTGATGTAGAGGACTTTGAAGATGGAAGGGTTAAGGTGATCGGCTTCAGAATCCCACAAGATTCAAAATTGATTGGTAAGGCACTCAAAAACCTGAATCTCACAAAACCCAAGGTCCTTATAGGGGCCATACAGAGGGGAGACAAGGTTATCATCCCTTCAGGAAATGACACCCTGAAAAAGAATGACATAATCTATCTCCCTGTAAAGCGGGAGAACATAGAGACGGTCTGTAATGCTGTCGGTGGGAATATAAAACCAGTAAAGAGGGTAATGATTGTAGGAGGTGGCAGGATAGGGTTTTATGTTGCACGGACCATGGAGGAGAGGAATATCAGTGTAAAGATAATAGAGAAGGATGCTGAGAGGTGTAAGTTTCTGTTAAGGTCATTGAAGAAGAGTGTGATCCTTCATGGAGATGGATCTGACCAAAAACTACTGGAAGAGGAAAATATTAAAGACATGGATGTCTTTGCTGCTATTTCAAATAATGAAGAATTAAATATTATGGCCTCTCTGCTTGCAAAGAGCCTTGGGGTGAGAAAGGTCATTGCAATCGTGAACAGGACAGACTACCTTCCACTTGCAAACAACTTAGGGCTCGAGGCAGTGTTAAGCCCCAGATTGATCACAGCAGGTACGATATTAAAGTACGTACGCAGCGGTAATATCATCTCCCTCACAACAATGGCTGAGGGAATGGCAGAGATAATGGAGGCAGAGGTAAAAGATCGGTCTGTGATGATAGGGAAGCCACTTCATGAGATTGAACTTCCCAAAAAGACGATCGTGGGTGCAATAATAAGGGATAATAATGTGATTATACCCTCAGGAAATGACAGGATATCCCTTGGTGACAAATTAATAATCTTCACACTCAGAGAATCAGTAAAACAGATCGAAAAACTCCTGCGATGAATCTGATCCTTGTCCTAAATCTTGTGAGCGTAATCCTCCTACTTTCTTCAATATTCATGATCCTTCCATTCGGTGTCTCGATTTACTATGGAGGCGAAGATACTGGTGCAATTGCACTGACCTTTATTTTAACTCTGGGATCAGGGCTTGTGCTTTATTTTCTCACAAAACCAGAAGAAATGGTTGAACTCAAACACAGAGATGGATTCCTGGTTGTGACCCTTAGCTGGCTCATCCTGTCTGCCTTTGGTTCCCTCCCCTATATACTCTCAGGTACTGTCACCTCATTTACAGATGCATATTTTGAATCAATGGCTGGTTTTACCACCACAGGGGCATCAATCCTGAGCAATCTTGAGGAATTACCACGAGGGGTTTTGCTATGGAGGAGCCTTACCCAGTGGATGGGAGGGATGGGGATAATTGTCTTTTCCCTGGCAATATTACCAATGCTCGGTACAGGTGGAATGCAGCTGTTCAAGGCAGAGGTGCCTGATATCGGTGTTGAAAAACTAAAACCAAGGATAATAGATATGTCAAAACACCTCTGGTATATATATGCAGGATTTACAGGGATTCTGGTGATGCTTTTAGTTGCAGGAGGTATGAGTGTGTATGATGCCCTCTGCCATGCCTTTACCACAATGGCCACCGGTGGATTTTCTACCAGAAGCCAGAGCATTGGGGCATACAATAGTGCCTATATCGATACTGTAATTACCATATTTATGTTCTTTGCAGGGATCAATTTCTCNCTCCACTTTTATGCAGTAAGGGGAAAGATCTCAAGGTTTGCAAAAAACAGTGAGTTTAAGTTTTATTGTTCTGTACTCTTTATAGCCACATTGATCGTATCCCTTAGTATAATGAGGGAAAATGGCTATTCCCTGCTCGAATCACTCAGATACGCAGCCTTTCAGGTGGTATCTATTGCAACGACTACAGGATATGTCACTGCTGACTATGAGAGATGGCCTTTTGTCTCACAGATGATATTACTGGTATTAATGTTCTTTGGTGGCATGGTTGGTTCAACAGGTGGAGGGATGAAACAGGTGAGAATACTCCTCATGTTAAAACAGGCATACAGGGAAATATATCACCTCATTCACCCTCATGCTGTCTCTGCCCTCAGGCTGGATGAGAAAAATGTTCCCAAAACCACGCTCGGAGGAATATGGGGATTTTTGTTTCTTTATATATTGATTATTGCATTGGCCACCATTCTCATGACTGCCCTTGATTTAGATCTAATAACCGCAGCAAGCACTGTGATATCCTCAATCTCAAATGTAGGACCAGCACTTGGCCTGGCAGGCCCTTCTGAAAATTATGCCATGATCCCAGATGCAGGTAAGTGGATCCTTTCCCTATGTATGCTTACTGGCAGACTCGAGATCTACACGGTGATAGTACTCTTTATGCCGATATTCTGGAGGAAATAAATTTTCAGAAATGTGATTTTAACCCTTGACAAGATGTATGGATATCTGATTTCATTTAGGTAAATGTAAACAGGGGTTATTAAAGGAGAAGTAAAATTATGCCGTAAAGACATACACAATAATTATGTTTTTCAGAAAAAAGGATATCATAGGACTTGACATTGGCTCCTCGAGTATTAAACTCGTCCAGTTAAAAGAAGAAAAGGGGACGTTCAGGCTTGAGAGATTCGGAATAGTTGATGTGCCTCCAGAGGTTATTGTAGAAGGGTCAATACTCGATTCTTCAAAGGTGGTGGATGCAATTTCAGAATTGATCTCCACTACTGATGTACGGGTGAAAAATGTTACCCTCTCTGTATCAGGCCATTCCTCTGTAATTGTCAAACGCGTAACAATGCAGCAGATGTCTGAGGAGGACCTTGAGGAATCCATAAAGTTTGAGGCAGAGCAGTACATACCCTTTGATATAGAGGATGTAAATATCGACTTCCAGATCCTTGGTCCTGGTGAGACAGAAAATACCATGGATGTCCTAATTGTGGCTGTTAAAAAGGACAAGGTAAATGAATATGTATCAGTGGTTCAGGAGGCTGGGCTGAACCCAGTAATTGTGGATGTAGATGCCTTTGCACTGGAGAATATGTATGAACTCAATTATGAGATAAAAGATGGAAATGTTGCACTCGTGAATGTTGGAGCGAGTACCATAAATATCAATATTATAAAGGGTGGCATCTCAGTATTTACACGTGACAGCTCTGTGGGTGGCAATCTCATCACAGAGGCACTCCAGAGGGAATTCACCCTCTCCTATGAGAATGCCGAGAGATTAAAATTTGGTGAGACCATTGAAGGGGTATCAAATGAGGATGCAAAGGCAGTGATAAGTTCTGCATGTGATGATATCATTACAGAGATCGCAAGATCATTTGATTATTATAGGGACACTACAAATTACGAAAACATTGACGAAATTGTATTAAGCGGGGGTGTTGCCCTTACAGAGGGCTTCGTTACCCAACTTTCAAACAGGGCAGGAGTCAATGTGATCGTGGCTGATCCTTTCAAGAATATAGAAATACCAGAGGGATTTGACAGNGAATCNTTACAAAAGAAAGGCCCGCTTGTAGGAATTGCAGTAGGATTGGCCTTGAGGAGGATTGGTGACAGATGATCAGGATTAATCTCTTACCAACACGTAAAAGAAAGGCAATTGTACTGCCCCCTTCTCTTATATATGGGGCGATTGGGGGAGTGGTAGTAATAATACTACTTGTAGGATATACCTTATACCTTAATAGCAAAATCTCTTCATTAAATCAACAACTTATAGCAAAACAACAGAGACTGAACCAGATGAAGACAAAACTCAGAGAGGTTGAAAATTATGAGCGTGACAATGCAGAATTCCGCAGAAAGGCTCAGATTATTGAAAAACTCAAAAGCAATCAGGCAGTCCCTCTGAGACTCTTGGATGAAGTGAGCGAAATGCTTCCCAAGGGTGTATGGCTCACCAGCCTTCAGGACAAAGGTGGCTCTGTGAGCATAGAGGGATATGCCTTTTCCAACTCAGACCTTGTTACCTATGTCCAGAACCTGAAAGGATCCAAGTACTTTGAAGATGTAGAACTCATAGAATCAAGACAGACAGAGATAGAAAAATTTTCAGTATATAAATTTAAACTGACCTTTAGGATAAAGGTATGAATATTGATATAAATAAACTCAACAAAATTCGTACCATGCCTTTATATGTACAGGTGCTGATCGCTGCTGCACCGTCACTGGTCTTTATTCTCATATTCGTATTTTTGATATATATGCCCAAGAACAAACAGATTGCCATGCTCCAGGACAATCTCATCAAGGTCGAAAACGAAATATTGAGGAGTGAGACAAAGATAAAGAGACTCGATTCCCTGATCGCAGAAAATAGAAAACTCAAAAAGAGACTCGCTGAATTAAGGAGACAACTGCCAGAGGAAAAGGAGGTGTCAGTGCTCCTGAAACAGATCTCGGAATTGGGGCTTCAGTCAGGATTAGAGATACTCCTTTGGAAGCCTGAGCCAAGGCGTGTTGAGCCTGAGGGATTGTATGTAGAGATCCCTGTAAAGGTCGAGGTACTTACCCGTTACCATAGCCTTGGAGACTTTTTCAGCAAGATAAGCAGGCTCCCGAGGCTTGTGAATATTAAGGACATTACATTATCTACCAAGGGAAGGGGCTCCAAGAAGATGGAAGAGGAGAGTGGGCTCATAACCGCTGAATTTACAGCCCTTACCTTTGCAAGTGCAAGTCCTCAGGACATAGCACAGGGGGGTAAAGGTAGAAAGAGATGAAGATAAAGAGATTTAAAAATAAAAGGATCTTGGGTCTTATCTCTATACTATCCCTCCTGTTACTCTTTCATGCGTGTGGTTCAGGCACAGAACTGCAAAAGAAGCCTGCAATAAAGAAAAAGATAATCCAGCAGAAAATCGAAAAGGAATATGAAGAAATGCAACAGGCCCTGCTTGAATCTCCGATCCTCCATAAGGGTTATGTTTATGAGAGGAGGGGTAGAAGGGATCCCTTTGAACCACTTATCAAACCCAAGAGGGTCAAAAAGAAAGGAACCAAGATTGGAACACTTGAGAGTTATGATCTAAGTGACTTTACTCTTATGGCAATAGCAAAAAAGGGATCTGAGTACTATGCACTACTCGTAACACCTGATAATCGAGCATTTACAGTGGTCAAGGGGATGAGGATCGGGTTGAATAATGGAAGGGTAAAGGAGATCACATCTGAGAGGGTGGTGCTCGTTGAATATTCCAGGGATTATATGGGCGAATTAAAATCAAGGAAAATAATCTTAGAGTTAAGAAAAGGAGAGGGTAAATAATGGTAAGGAGAGTGATTATATTATCAACTTTATTGACATTATTAATGATCTCAGGTCTAACATCTGGAGAATCTCCTCCTACAGGGGCACAGATAGAGGCAGTGGAGGTGTATGATCTGGATGGTACCACTGAGATCATGATAAGGGCAGATGCGCCCTTTACCTATACCATATACAAACAGGAGGATCCTTACCATTTAATTATTGATCTGCAAGACACAGGATATGGAAATCTGAAAGATAAGATATACTTTGACAGGGCAGGGGTACTGGAGGTCGAGCCAATGGCTGACAGTGCTCCACAGAATGTGGCAAGACTCAGGATTTCCCTCACAGTACCTGCTGATATAGAACCTGTGTACAGAGACAATACCCTCATCCTCGCATTTGATAATCCAGAGGCCGAGGTCCCTTTACTTCCAGAAGAGTATATAGAAGAACCAGAGGAAGAAGTTACCCAAACCAAAAGGGTAACATATCCAGAGAAGAAGTATGTTGGTGAGAAGATATCCATTGACTTTCAGGATGCAGAATTAAGGCATGTGTTCAGGCTGATCTCTGATATAAGTGGATACAACATTGTGGTGAGCCCTGAGGTAAAGGGAAAGTTCTCCATGAGGCTCATTGATGTACCCTGGGATCAGGCCCTCGATGTAATCCTGAGGAATTATGGCCTTTCAAAGACCGTTGAGGGCAATATCATTCGTATTGCTCCAACATCAGTACTTGCAAAGGAAGAGGAAGAGATAGCAAAGGCAAAGGAATCCCAGGAAAAGGCAGGTGACCTCATAACAAAGGTCTATCCCATAAATTATGCTGATGTGAGTGAGATAAAGAAGGCAATTGAAGAGGCAAAGATACTGACCAAGCGGGGGTTTATAAGCATTGATGAACGTACAAGTTCATTGATTGTAAAGGATGTTGAAAAAAAGCACATAGAAATAGAGAGCCTTATAAACGCCCTTGATGTCCCTATTCCTCAGGTAAGTATCGAGGCAAAGATTGTAGAGGTGAGACGCGAGGCTGAGAAGGATCTCGGAATTCAATGGGGTATGCTATGGGAACCCCCTGACACAAGGATGAGATTCGGTGGAGTTGATTCACTTGCTGGAGGTTCAGGTTACCAGACTGAGCAGATGAGAGGATTGGACACACCATTCATGGTAAATCTGCCTGCAATTGTCGGGCCTGGTAAAGGTGGCAATATTGGTATTGGATATGTTAATGCTGCTGCCACATTTGCCCTTGATCTACAACTCTCAGCACTTGAGAGCACTGGAATGG
>Ga0180895_1142_pt1 | contig 11673 bp, 9 predicted proteins | sample Deesub1362A_J573_FD_124280 | JGI IMG/M metagenome (GOLD analysis project Ga0180895, IMG submission 124280) | Nitrospirae bacterium JdFR-83
GCCTTTGATGCTGAGTAGGCTGAAAGCCCTTCCCTGCCCTTTATACCTGCAAGAGAGGAGATGTTGATTATATGCCCGCTTTTCTGCTTTATCATATAGCGTGCCACAGCACGCATGAAATTAAATGCCCCTTTCAGATTCGTGTCAATTACCTCTTTAAAGTCTTCTTCAGATGTCTTAATTAATAGTGCCTCTTTTGTAATCCCTGCATTATTGATGAGTACATCCACCCTGTCCCATTTTCTGATAATCTGATCAACCATGCACTTAACCTCTTCATAATTCCTTACATCAGCCCTGATTATAAGAGACTCCTTTATTTGGGTTGCTACTTCCTCTGCCTTGTCTCTGTTTTCTTTATAATGCACAACGACCCTGTGCCCCTTTCTGCCAAGGGCAATGGCAATCGCCTGTCCAAGCCCCCTTGATGACCCAGTAACCACACAGACCATTTTTTAGTGTCTTACATAATAATATGCAATAAGGTTTAACAACCCAGTTGGGATGAGTAATATCCCTGCTATTAGCGTTATCAGTCTTGCGTGTCTCTTATTGTATCGTAGCATTATGCCTGCGAGTATGGATATTGAAGAAAATACTATTCCCACATAAAACCACAAAAGATTCATGGTCTTGCAGAAGAGCCAGCATATGACACTGCAATCAGGATCACCAAGCCCCATGGGATGAGGTGTCCACCAGAAACGGCAATAGACCAGACACCCCATCACAATTCCACCACTGATTAATGGTATCAACCAAATGAATCTCTTCATTTAAATTTCCTTAAACATTTTAATACCACATCAATCTCCTCCTCACCATGTGCTGCTGATACAGAGAATCTTATTCTGCACCTTTCTTCAGGGACTGTGGGTGGACGGATTGCGGGAGCAAAGATCTTGTTTTTATAAAGGTATTGCGCAATATCTAATGCACTCTTCACATCTCCAGCAAGGATCGGGATAATCGGGGTCTCTGAACCAAGGGTATCATAACCAATATCCCTGATTCCATGATAGAGTCGCTTTCTGTTGTGCCATAGTTTCTCTCTCAAATCCTGGGAATGAAACTCGAGTATATCGAATGCCTTTATACAGGCTTCAACCACCGCAGGAGGCAGGGAAGTTGAGTATATAAGACTCCTTGCCCTGTTGATGAGAAGATTTATTAAATCCTTCGAACCTGCTATAAAGGCTCCATAACAACCGAGTGCCTTGCTCATGGTACCCATTTGAATGATCCGATCTGATGTGATTCCAAAGTACTCGAGCCCACCTCTACCCGTCTTACCCAGCACACCTGTTGCATGTGCATCATCGATCATCAACAGGGCACTGTATTTTTCACTTAAAAAGACAAGATCTTTTAAAGGAGCAATATCTCCATCCATACTGAAGACCGTATCAGTAATAATCAGCCGTTTTTTGATATGGGACATATTCATGCTTTCCTTGAGCAATGTTTCAAGATGGTTCATATCTCTATGTCTGTAAATCCGCTTTTCTGCCCTGGAGAGCCTTATACCATCAATAATACTTGCATGATTGAGTTCATCGCTGAAGATCAGGGTATCACTTCCTGCTATTGCAGGGATTATGCCTGTATTCGCTGCATAGCCAGTATTAAACACAAGGGCAGTCTCTGTGCCCTTGAATTCAGCAATCCGTTCTTCAAGCCTCCTGTGAGGCTCATATGTTCCACTCAGGAGCCTTGATGCACCTGAACCAAGTCCATATCTATTCAGTGCCTCTATTGCTGATTTTACTATTTCCGGGTGTCTGGAAAGGTTTAGATAGTCATTTGAAGAAAAATTTATGAATTCAGCACCATTGATGATTACCTTACTGCCCTCAGATGGTCTAATACAGACAGGTGTCCTTAAGAGTCCTTTTCTCGTGAGTTCCTCGATCTCCTCNCTGATCCACTCCACATTTAGTCAACTCTCTCAGATCCCCTCTTTTTCATCAGGTGCCCATATGTACTTATGAATCTGGAGCTGAACCCTTACAGGAAGATTATCCCGTAATACCCAGGTTACGAGATCCTTTGGAGACAGTTCACCATAGGCAGGAGACATGAGAATATTGTCAAATCTTTCAAGCAATCTATATTGTGCAATTATATCTTTTGCCCAGATATAATCAGACTCATCCATCAGGACAAACTTTATCTGGTCTGTACGTTTTAGAAACTCAAAGTTCTTGGGACGCATGCGATCACTCATGCCACTTTTGGGTGTCTTATAGTCCATTATTATATTGAGCCTCTTGTCAAGGCAGCCTATACATATTGAACCATTTGTCTCAATAAGGACTTCATATCCCCTGTCAAGGAGGGTCTTTAATAGTCTTGGGGTCTCTTCCTGGAGGAGTGGTTCACCACCTGTAAACTCTACTAACTTTACTCCGTATTCTTCAATTTTGGCAATAATCTCTTCATCGCTCAATTCTTTTCCATCATAATATGCATAATTTGTATCACAGTATGTACACCTGAGATTACAACCAGCGAGTCTTACAAATGTACAGGGTAGCCCTGCATATGTTGACTCACCCTGAATGCTCTTAAATATCTCGTTTACCTTGAGCATTGATTGTACAATTATTTTTAGTAAATGATATCATACATTATACTATCTTGACAATTTAAAGATATATAAAGGTATAATCAATCCAAATGTATCGGTTATTTATCTTTTTGTTTATTGCCTTCCTTTCAATTACCATCTCTCTGCCACTGACATCAGAGGCTGATATTATTGTCGCAAAAGTCGAAGGAGTTGTAAATCCTGTGATGGCAGAGTTTATATCAGATGTAATTGAAGATGCATCATCAAACAAAGATGAACTCGTAATTCTTCAATTAGATACCCCAGGTGGCCTGGATACCTCAATGAGGGAGATAATTAAAAAGATAAATCTCAGTGATGTACCTGTTGTGGTATATGTAGCACCAAGTGGAGCAAGGGCAGCATCTGCAGGGGTATTTATTACCCTTGCAGCGCATATTGCTGCAATGGCTCCTGGCACAAACATCGGTGCAGCACATCCTGTGGGCGTGGGGAGCAAGATGGATAAGACCATGAGAGAAAAGGCAGTGAATGATGCAGCAGCTTATATCAGATCAATAGCTGAAAAGAGGAATAGAAATGCTGAGTGGGCAGAAAAGGCAGTCAGGGAAAGTGTTGCCATAACTGAGAGAGAGGCATTGAAATTGGGTGTAATTGATCTCGTAGCACCTGACATAAAGACCCTTGTCGAATCAATCAATGGTAAAAAGGTTTCTACATATTATGGTGAGAGGATCATAAAGACAGAAGGGTTAAAGATTACTTATAGAGAAATGGGGCTCAGACACAGGATACTGGATATAATAAGCAATCCAAATGTGGCCTATCTGCTGATGCTCCTTGGATTTTATGGTATATTCTTTGAACTTACAAATCCAGGAGCGATACTTCCCGGAGTATTGGGAGCCCTTTCCCTTATATTGGCATTATATTCATTTCAGACATTACCGGTTAATTATGCAGGATTGCTGCTCATTATTCTTGCCCTTATCCTCTTTATACTTGAGATAAAGGTCACATCTTATGGAATGTTGACCATAGGCGGGATTATATCCATGACCATTGGATCACTTATGCTCTTTGATTCTCCCCTACCATTTTTCAGGGTCTCACTGAGTGTTATTATCCCGAGTGTGGTTGTAACAGCATTACTGTTTGTAATAGTGATAGGCCTCGTTGTAAAGGCACACAAAAGGAGACCAAAGACAGGTGCTGAGGGGCTTATTGGCCTGAGAGGCACTGCCAAAACAGATATACATAAAAGTGGCACTGTATTTGTACATGGAGAACTCTGGTCTGCATGGAGTGAAACACCGATTAAGGCTGGCTCATTAATAGAGGTCGAAGATGTAAAGGACCTTAAATTAAAAGTAAGGGCCATCAATGGATCAACCGAAATTCAGGAAAGAAAGGAGGAAAGGTAATGTTTCCGTTTGACATTTCAACAGGGTTGATATTTTTGGTATTCTTTCTCCTGTTCATACTCATAAACATAATCAAGATTCTCAGGGAGTATGAGCGTGCGGTTATATTCCGTCTTGGAAGACTCATNCCTGTAAAGGGACCAGGGTTGATCATCCTCATTCCCTTCGTAGATAAAATGGTCAAAGTAGACCTAAGAACCGTGACATTTGATGTACCTGCACAGGATGTGATTACAAGGGATAATGTATCTGTAAAGGTGAATGCGGTTGTGTATTTTAGAGTAATTGACCCTGCTAAGGCTGTAACTGCCGTAGAGGATTATCATTATGCAACCTCACAGATCTCACAGACCACCCTGAGGAGTGTAGTCGGACAGAGTCAATTGGATGATCTGCTCTCAAAGAGAGATGAGGTCAATTCCCAGTTGCAGAAGATAATAGATGAACAGACAGAACCATGGGGAATAAAGGTCACGGCTGTTGAGGTGAAGAATGTTGATCTACCCTCAGAAATGCTCAGGGCAATTGCAAGGCAGGCAGAGGCAGAGCGTGAAAGGAGGGCAAAGATCATACATGCAGAAGGAGAGTTTCAGGCAGCAGAGAAATTGTCTGAGGCAGCACGTATCATTGCCTCCCATCCTATTGCCCTGCAATTGAGGTTCCTCCAGACTCTAACAGAAGTAGCGTCTGAGAAAAATTCAACTATAGTCTTTCCCATTCCGATAGATATAATTGAATCATTCATGAAGAAACTCAAAAAGGACGTCTCTGGTGAAGAAGACAGAGAACAGTGATTACTTCATAAAGACGGTTCATCAGGCAAAGAGATTAATCAGGGTAGTAATAGGATTTACTATCCTGGTGCTCGGATTGATAATGCTTATCACCCCAGGCCCTGGGGTGATAACAATTGTAATAGGCCTTGCCATACTTGGTACAGAATTTGTCTGGGCAAGGAGGCTTATGAAGAGGTTTGAAAAAGAGGCCACCTCTGTAAAGGATTCTTTTATAAAGAATATTATTTCCAAAAACAAAAAAATTAATTAACATCGGGTGTTGGCAACACTTGGTGTTTAAAGCATATTAACCGGATCGACGTCTATTTCTATTTCAGGGTCTTTTCTTTCCTGAAGGAGAGAGAGAATCTTCTGTGCAATATAACGCATCTTTTTCATTTCTTTACCCTTTATAATCATGTGCCATCTCCACCTGTTTCTGATCTTCTCAATCGGTGCAGGTGATGGCCCGAGGATATCTATGTCTTTTAAAGGTAGTTCTTTTATATCTTTTTTGACACTCCTTATAGTCGGCTCAATCTTTTCCCTGTCTTTGAATCTCATGATGATCCTGATCATCTTATTGAATGGTGGATATCCAAGTTCCTTTCTCAATTCAATTTCCCTTTTATAAAATCCCTCATAGTCATGATTTTTTACATATTCAAATACATAGTGGTTTGGCTCATATGTCTGGATCACTGCTTTGCCTGCAACATCGCCCCTTCCAGAACGTCCTGCAAGTTGGGTAAATAATTGAAAGGCCCTCTCAGCACTCCTGAAATCGGGTAGATTCAATATCACATCACCATAAACTATTGTTGCAAGTGTCACTTCGGGAAGATCGTGCCCTCTCGCAACCATCTGTGTACCAAGGAGTACATCTGTTTTGCCATCCTCCATCTGTCTTATTATTCGGTAGTGTGAAAATTTTCTCTTTGTAGTGTCCTTATCCATTCTAACAAGGGATAAATCTGGTATGAGTCTCTTCAATTCCTCTTCCACCCTCTGAGTACCCGTGCCAAGATACTTGACCCTCGTACCCCTGCATTTTGGACATATACTCTTTGGATTTAATCTACCATTACAATAATGGCAGTGCAGTCTATTTGTATCTTTATGAAAGATCATGGTAATACTGCATGATGGACATTTGTAGGTATAACCACAGTCACTGCATATCATAAATGGTGCATATCCCCTTCTATTGATCATGAGTATGGATTGGTGTCCTTTTTCTGTATTTTCATGGATCATGTTGAGCAGTTTCTCTGAAAAAGAAAATGTCTTTTTAGGTTCCCTGGTCATGTCTATGATCTCAACCTCTGGTAGGGGCCTTTTGTCAATCCTTTCAGGAAGAGATATATAGGTAAATCTCCCATTTCTTGCAGCATAAAATATCTCTATGGAGGGGGTTGCTGAGCCAAGGATTATCTTTGCATTCTCCATCTCCGCCCTCACAAGTGCCACATCACGCGCATTATATCTCAATCCTTCAAACTGCTTATAAGAGGTCTCCTGCTCTTCATCCACGATGATCATCCCAAGGTTTTTGACAGGTGCAAAGATTGCACTCCTTACTCCTATCACCACCTTTACTTCATTATTGAGTATCATCTCCCATATCTTCATCCTCTCTCCTGGGGAAAGACCACTGTGGTAAAAGACCACATCTTTGTTAAATTGATTCACAAATCTATCTATAATCTGTGAGGTAATGGCTATCTCAGGCACGAGGACAATTGCAGTTCTATCTTCAGGGAGTGATCTTATGGCCCTTATATAGACCTCTGTTTTACCACTTCCTGTGACACCATGCAAGAGAAATACACCCTTAGGCTTTGAATTTATGATCTTCAGCGCATTTTCTTGATATTGTGTAAGCCTGGTTATAGTGGGTCCCTTATATCTTGCCTCGTGCGTGATCCTTGGTTTGCCCTTCCTCATCCCAGAAAAGAAACCCGAAGGTACTGCATATTTAAGAACTATTCCTGGTGAACAGACATAATAGTTTGATACCCAAGTGATGAGTCTTATTATATTTGAAGGCACTATTGGTTCTTCATCTATTATCCTTTTAATCTCTCTAATTTCTATTTCTCTGCCATTGATCTTAACATTATCCCTTGAACCATCTTTAATAAGGTTAAAGATAAGCCCTATCTTCTCTTTTTTCTTAAAAGGAGCAATTACCCTGCATCCTATTTTTATTGAGTCTGTGAGGTCTTNGGGTACTGAGTATCTAAATGTACCTGCATTTATTGGAAATAGAATATCTACATACACACCCTTCTTCACCTCTGTTTCCTGCGAATGGCCTTTTCTATTTCTACTGCTACAAACACAATAGATGAAATTGCCAGGGTAATCAATAGATCTCTAAGCCCAAGGGGTGTGGTCTTGAAGATGGGGTTCAGCTGGGGGACGTAGATTATACACATCTGGAGAACAAATGTAAGCATCACAGCACCAAACATATACATATTCGAGAAAATTCCTATCTTAAACAATGACTCCCTTTCTGATCTCAATGCAAATGCGTTTCCCATCTGGCTCAGGCAGAGTATTGTAAAGACCATTGTCTGCCACTCTCTATATTCATATCCCTGCTTTATTGCCCATGCCTGTGTAAGAATACAGATTCCTCCCATAAGGAGTCCGATCCATATTATCTGAAACCACATACCCGTAAATATACTCTCATCAGGATTTCTTGGAGGTCTCTTCATTACATCCCTTTCTGGTGGCTCTACAGAATAGGCAAGCCCTGGTAAACCATCTGTTACAAGATTGACCCATAGTATATGAATTGGCAGTAATGGAACAGGAAGACCGAGAAAGGGAGCGAGAAAGATAGTCCATATCTCTCCTGAATTGCTGGTCATTGTGTATCTTATAAACTTTCTGATATTGTCAAATATTCTCCTGCCCTCCTTCACAGCCTTTACTATGGTGGCAAAGTTGTCATCCAGGAGTATCATGTGTGATGCCTCCTTTGCCACATCCGTGCCTGTAATACCCATGGCAATTCCTATATCTGCCCTTTTCAATGCAGGGGCATCATTTACACCGTCTCCTGTCATTGCGACAAACTCTCCTTTGTCCTGTAGTGCCTTCACTATTTTGATCTTTTGTTCAGGTGCTACCCTTGCATAGACCCTTATTCTTTCTACCTTTTCTTCAAATGTATCAATATCCATCCCTTCAAGGTCTTTTCCTGTGATGATCGAATCACCATGGTCAATTATTCCAAGCCTCTTTGCGATGGTGCCTGCTGTGGATGGGTGATCTCCTGTAATCATAACAGGCTTGATGCCAGCATCTATACATAATCTCACGGCCTCCTGAGCCTCTTGTCTTGGTGGATCCATTAATGCTGCCATTCCAATAAATACAAGGTCATTTTCTATGTATTGAGGAGAAATATCAGGGGGAGATGAATCCCAGGTTCTGAAGCCAAAAGCAATGGTGCGATATCCTCTCGAACACATCTGTTCATTAATGGATTCCAATTGTCTTTTTGTCTTGTCATCAAGGGCATTTATACCATTAAAGGAGATTATATATTTAGATTTCTCAATGATATTCTCAAATGCACCCTTTGTAAAGGAGACGACTGTGTCTTTGCCTCTGTGTAGGGTGGTCATACACTTCCTGAAGGAATCAAAAGGGATCTCACCTATTCTTGGAAGCATTGCCTCAGCCTCTCTTTTTTGAATATTCTCACTTTTTGAGAGTTGATAAAGGGCAACTTCTGTAGGATCACCAATAATCTTACCATTGCTGGCTTCTGATGCATCATTATTCAGTGCCATACAGACCAAGAGGGTCTTTAGGGGAGAAGAAAAGATATCTTTTAGTGGATTGTCTATCGTTATATCTTTGCAATTTATAATCTTTCCATCAATACATAATTCCTCAACCGTCATCTTGTTCATAGTAAGTGTACCTGTCTTGTCAGAGCATATATATGTAACAGAGCCGAGCGTCTCTACTGCTGGAAGTTTTCTTATCAAGGCATTCTGTCTGACCATCTTCTGTGCTCCCAGTGCAAGGGATATAGTGACCACAGCAGGCAGTGCCTCAGGTACTGCTGCAACTGCAAGGCTTACTGCTGTAAGAAACATGACAACAGGCTCCTCTCCCCTCATAAGCCCTGCAAAAAATACAATTGCACATATTCCAAGCACAGTGATACTCAGCATCTGACCAAACTTGGCGAGCCTCTTCTGTAGGGGGGTCTTCACCTCTTCCTCTTTCTGAAGAAGGGTTGCTATCCTGCCAAGTTCTGTGTTCATGCCTGTGGCTACCACCACTCCTGCTCCCCTTCCATATGTCACCACAGTGCCTTTGTATGCCATATTTTTTCTATCTCCAAGAGGGACAGAACTATCTTTTATAGAAGATGTTGTTTTCTCAATAGGTACAGATTCACCTGTAAGTGCTGCCTCTTCTATTTTGAGTTGTGCTGTTTCAATTAATCTCATATCAGCAGGGACAATATTACCTGCTTCAAGTATTACAATGTCTCCTGGGACAATATCAGAGGCAGGAATGGTTACCCTTGATTCGTCTCTTATAACAACCGCATCTGGAGCGGCCATCTTTTTCAGGGCCTTCATTGCGCGTTCTGCCCTGTACTCCTGAATAAATCCAATAAATGCATTGATTATTACTATCACCACAATAGCCAGGGTATCAATTAGTTCGCCCATTATACCTGATACAATTGCAGCCCCTATAAGCACTATAATCATGAAGTCTCTAAATTGATCGAGTAACATAGAAAGAGGGCTTTTCCTTTTTGTCTCTATAAGTTCATTTTTTCCGAACTCAATAAGCCTTTTTGATGCCTCTTCTGAAGAAAGCCCTCTCTCTGATGAGCCAAGTGCTTTAAAGACCCTTTCGATATCCTGACAGTGCCAGTCCATTAATCCTCCCACAACATCGTTTCAACAATAATTAAGGTTGCTCTTATGAAACTGAACTACAATTATAATTGACACTCTATTCCTCTATATGATACAGTTTAAACTCCTAAATTTGTATATTCTATTAAAATTATTCGCAAGTGTTTTTCTCCCGTAAGGGAGAAAATCAATCCTTACATAAAAAGGAGGAGTAATACCATGCCATTGGATCCAACTAAACATGCAGACTGGGAAATTGCAGAAGCTGCAGAAAAAAATATGAAAACAGTATATCAACTGGCTGAAGAGATGAACCTCGAAAAAGAAGAACTTCTTCCCCATGGCCATTATGTTGCAAAGATTGACTACAAGAGCGTCCTGAACCGACTCAAGGATCGTCCTGATGGGAAATACATCGATGTCACAGCAATTACACCCACCCCACTTGGAGAAGGCAAGTCCACCACAACAATTGGCTTACTTCAGGGTATGGGTAAAAGAGGAAAGAATGTAATAGCAGCCATCAGACAACCCTCTGGTGGTCCCACTATGAATATTAAAGGATCAGCAGCAGGAGGAGGGCTCTCTCAGTGCATTCCACTGACTCCCTTCTCATTAGGACTTACGGGTGATATCAATGCAATTATGAATGCGCACAACCTTGCAATGGTAGCCCTTACCTCACGTATGCAACATGAGTTTAACTATACAGATGAACAACTCGCTAAAAGAAATTTAAAGCGACTCAACATAGATCCAAGAAATGTCCAGATGGGATGGATCATTGATTTCTGTGCCCAGGCATTGAGGAAGATTATTATTGGCCTGGGTGGCAAGATGGATGGATTTATGATGGAGTCAAGATTTGATATTGCTGTGTCCTCAGAGGTCATGGCAATACTCTCAGTGGCTACTGACCTTAAGGACTTCAGGGAGAGGATAGGCAGAATAGTGGTTGCCTATGATAAACAAGGTAACCCTATCACAACAGAAGACCTCGAGGTTGCAGGCGCAATGACAGCATGGATGGTAGAGGCTATCAATCCCAATCTTATGCAATCTATAGAGGGGCAACCTGTCCTTGTCCATGCTGGCCCATTTGCAAACATCGCCATTGGGCAGTCCTCTATTATTGCTGATAGGGTCGGACTGAAACTCGCAGACTATCACATCACAGAGAGTGGCTTTGGAGCAGATATAGGGTTTGAGAAATTCTGGAATCTGAAGTGCCGTTTTTCAGGACTAAAACCCCATGCTGCTGTGGTAGTTACTACCATCAGGGCACTCAAGTGTCATGGTGGTGCACCAGTGCCTGTGCCAGGAAGACCAATCCCAAAGGAATATTACGAGGAAAATGTTGGCTGGGTTGAGAAGGGTTGTGAGAACTTAGTGCATCATATAAACACCGTAAAGAAGGCAGGTATCAATCCCGTGGTTTGTATAAATGCCTTTCATACAGATACAAAAGACGAGATTGCAGTTGTAAAGAAGATCGCTGAAGAGGCAGGTGCCAGAGTGGCTGTTAGTGAGCACTGGTTAAAGGGAGGTGAAGGCGCTCTTGAACTGGCAGATGCAGTAATTGATGCCTGTGAAGAAGAAAATAACTTCAGGTTTCTCTATGAGATCGATCTTCCACAGACCCAGAGAATAGAAAGGATAGCCAAGGAAGTATATGGTGCTGACGGAGTTGAGTATGCACCACAGGCCCTCCAGAAACTGAAATCCATAGAGCAGGACCCCGAATTGAGTAAACTTGGCACCTGTATGGTAAAGACCCATCTGAGCCTCTCTGATAACCCCAACCTTAAGGGTGTACCAAAGAACTGGAAACTCTTTATCAGGGATGTCCTTGTGTTCAAGGGAGCAGGATTTGTAGTACCTGTGGCAGGAGACATTAAACTCATGCCAGGGACATCCTCAGACCCTGCCTATAGAAGGATAGACGTAGATGTAGAAACAGGTAAGGTCAAAGGCCTGTTCTAAAATTATCT